>Ga0307983_1001059_pt1 | contig 12540 bp, 11 predicted proteins | sample OrgLakmetagen991_FD_201845 | JGI IMG/M metagenome (GOLD analysis project Ga0307983, IMG submission 201845) | Saline water microbial communities from Organic Lake, Antarctica - #991 | ecosystem: Environmental > Aquatic > Non-marine Saline and Alkaline > Saline | place: Antarctica: Organic Lake... | reverse complement strand
CGATGCGACCAATTTTCATGACTGCCTTTCCGAGCGGACATCACTTATGTGTGTGATATTTCAAAAGCCTATATGATTTGGGGAAACCGACGAAAGGCCTTCGTGTGAATGAGCGTACCCCCCCGGTAAACGCCAATCGACGCAGTCAAGAGTGGTTTGGCGGAACGGGGCGAAACGGTTTTATTCATCGCTCATGGATGCGCAACCAGGGCTTCGCCCCGGATGTTTTTGATGGCCGCCCGGTGATTGGTATCGCAACGACGTGGTCAGAGCTCACTCCCTGTAACGCTCATTTGAGAGCGGTGGCTGATGCGGTTAAGCGTGGTGTGTGGGAAGCGGGCGGGTTGCCTCTGGAGTTTCCGGTGATGAGCCTCGGTGAGCCCCTGATGCGCCCGACGACAAGCCTTTTTAGAAACATGTTGGCGATGGAAGCAGAGGAGCTCATTCGGGCCAACCCACTCGATGGTGTGGTGATGCTAACAGGGTGTGACAAGACAACCCCGGGGCTTGCCATGGGTGCTGCCAGTGTCGATTTGCCCTCGCTGATGATCACCGGTGGGCCGATGCTAAATGGTAAATTCCGTGGCAAAGATATTGGTTCAGGGACGGATGTCTGGAAGTTCACGGAGGAACACCGGGCCGGTCGTATGTCTGAGGAAGACCTTGTCGAGGCAGAAACGTGTATGGCGCGAAGCGCCGGCCACTGTATGACCATGGGCACTGCCTCCACGATGGCGGCTATCACGGAAGCGCTTGGCCTTCAACTCAGTGGTTCTTCGGCTATCCCGGCTGTTGATTCACGGCGCATGGCGATGGCTCAGCTTGCCGGTCGCCGCATTGTTGACATGGTGGAGGAAGGGCTTGCCATGTCGAAGGTGATTACCAAAGAATCCTTCGAAAACGCCATCGTCGTGAATGCCGCACTGGGTGGTTCCACGAACGCCATTATTCACCTTCTGGCGATGGCGGGGCGGATGGGAGTCGAGCTCACCCTGGATGAGTTTGATGCCATTGGTCGCAAGGTGCCCCTGTTGGTCAACCTGATGCCTTCTGGCCAGTATTTGATGGAGGACTTCTACTATGCGGGGGGTGTTCCCGCGGTGATGAGGGAACTTGGAGACCTGCTGCATAAGTCAGCGTTGAGCGTGTCTGGCAAAACCGTGTGGGAAGAAGTCGAAAACGCGCCCTGCTACAACCGTGATGTCATTCGAACCTATGCCGAACCCCTCCAGCCTGCCGGCTCGAGCACTGCTGTATTGAGAGGCAACATTGCGCCCAATGGTGCCGTGCTGAAAATTTCTGCTGCGTCGCCTCATTTGCTGGTGCACCGTGGCCCAGCGCTGGTATTTGATCGCAATGAGGACTACATCGCGGTATCGGATGACCTTGATCTTGATGTGACCGCGGACACCGTATTGGTGGTGCGAAATTCAGGTCCCAAGGGGTATCCGGGTTTTCCCGAAGTGGGCAACATGCCGATCCCGAAGAAACTTCTTGATGCGGGAATCACGGATATGGTGCGCATCTCTGATGGCCGGATGAGTGGAACAGGGTTTGGTACGTGCATCTTGCACGTTGCACCTGAGTCAGCTGCGGGCGGTCCTTTAGGGGTCATTCGTACGGGTGACACGATTGTCTTGGATGCTCACGCCCGTCAGGTGTATGTGGATATTTCAGACGAAGAACTTGCAAAACGTATGGAGACGTTCGTCCCTCAGGTGGCACCGTCCACCAGAGGGTGGGAGGCTCTCTACATTGAGCATGTCCTTGGTGCTGATCTTGGTGCTGATTTGGACTTCCTGCAGGGTCGAAGTGGTAGCGTTCCGGCGCGTCACTCTCATTAGGTACTAGAGGAGAACACATGGTTAAGCGTCGGTTTCCTAACCCCCGGGATCTTGCTCCGTTGCTTCGTTTTAAGAAGCCGGAGTTGAATGGGAAAAAGCGTCGGCTGGACAAAGCCTTGACGATTGCGGATTTGCGTGCGATTGCTATGCGCAGAACCCCCAAAGCGCCTTTTGATTACACCGAGGGTGCGGCGGAGGGTGAGATTTCTTTGGCCCGTGCGCGTGAGGCGTTTTCTGATGTCGAGTTTCATCCGGCGGTTCTTCACGATGTGTCAGAGGTGTCTTTAGAGTGTGAGGTTCTTGGTGGGCGCTCGTCCATGCCGGTGGGGATTGCTCCGACCGGTTTTACTCGGATGATGCAGACCGAGGGTGAAATCGCCGGCGTTCAGTCGGCAGAGGCCTGGGGGATACCTTTCTCGCTGTCCACGATGGGTACTCGCTCCATAGAAGAAGTGGCTGCTGCAGGACCCGGTGCCAGGAAGTGGTTCCAGTTATATATGTGGAAAGACCGGGAGCGGTCAATGGCTTTGGTTGATCGGGCTGCCAAGGCAGGTTTTGACACGTTGATGGTGACGGTGGATGTTCCGGTTGCCGGTGCACGGTTGAGGGATAAAAGAAATGGTTTCTCTATTCCTCCAGCCTTGACTCTTGGCACGGTGATGAATGCTCTTCCCAGGCCGTGGTGGTGGTGGGATTTTCTGACTACCGATCCTTTGGAGTTTGCGTCGTTGTCGTCGTGGAATGGCACAGTCGCTGAACTGTTGGATGCGATGTTTGATCCGACGGTGACGTATGAGGATTTGGCGTGGATTCAGGCTCAGTGGCCGGGGAAAATTGTGGTTAAGGGTGTGCAGACGGTAGCAGATGCGAAAAAGCTTGCCGGAATGGGCGTGGATGGGATTGTGCTGTCCAATCACGGTGGTCGCCAGTTAGATCGGGCGCCTATCCCGTTTCATTTGTTGCCTCGTGTTGTTGCGGAGGTGGGTAAAGAGACGGAAGTTCATTTGGATACGGGCATTATGTCCGGGGCTGACATCATTGCCGCGGTGGCATTGGGGGCCAAGTTCACGCTGGTCGGTCGCGCGTATTTGTATGGGTTGATGGCGGGGGGTCGCGAAGGAGTGGATAAGACGTTCGAGATTCTCTCAGGCGAGATGGCGCGCACGATGAAGCTTCTCGGTGTGACGACTTTGGATGAGCTTGAGCCTTTACATGTGACCCAGTTGGAGCGCCTCCGAGCAAAAGCTGCTTGATTAGGGCCAACATCGGCGCGTAGGGTGGGGTATCAGAATGTGAGAAAACCTTGCTCGCAGTGAGTTGGAAAGGGAAAGCCCCATGAAAATTGTGATTGCTCCCGATTCGTTTAAAGCGTCCCTGTCCGCCATCGATGGTGCCGGGGCTCTTGCCGAAGGAATCCTCCAGGTGGAAGGGGACTGGGACCTCGTGATGGTTCCCCTCGCCGATGGCGGAGAGGGAACCCTCGAGGCCCTCCAGAGCCAAGGTTTCACCATGGCTCCCTACGCCGTGGTCGATGCCCACGGCGCCCCCATTACCGCAACGATGGCGATGGCCCACACCGTTGCGGTGATTGAATCCGCCAAGGCCTGCGCCTTTAATCCTGGTGCTTCGGCCAAAGATGCGATGCGGGCATCTAGTGCGGGAGTGGGAATGCTGATTCGCCACGCCATGGATGGCGGGGTCGAAGAAATCCTGCTCGCTGTCGGTGGCACCGCCACCTCAGATGGAGGGGTGGGGATGCTCCGCGAGCTTGGAGCACAATTCCTGGATGCGAAAGGCAGAGACATTGGACCAGGCGGTGCGGGGCTCCGTGACTTAGACCGGGTTGATCTCTCCACACTGGATTCGAGAATAGCCACCACCCGCATTCGCTTACTGGCCGATGTGGAAAACCCGTTTCTTGGTCCCACCGGGGCGGCCGCCGTCTTTGCCCCGCAAAAAGGGGTGAACCCCGCAGGTGTGAAAGAACTGGACAAGTCTTTTGCCCATCTGGCCACACTCGTTGGTTCCGCCAGTGCCGAAATCCCCGGCAGTGGCGCAGGGGGCGGGCTGGGTTTTGCCGCACTCGCTGTGCTTGGCGCAACGACGGTGTCTGGTGCCACGGCGATCATGGAACTGGTGGGGTTGGAAAAAGAATTGGCCTCAGCCGATGTGGTGATTACCGGGGAGGGGTCCTTTGATGATCAAAGCCTCCACGGGAAACTAACCGGCACCGTCTTAGCTCTTGCCACCAAGCATTCTGTGCCCTCCGTAGTTGTCTGCGGGGTGGAGAGCCTCAGCAACTGGGATGTGCTCAAAGACTTAAGCGTCGTCTCAGTCGTGCCTCTCTCAGACCAGGAACCCAACCAGAGGAAATCCATGGCCCGAGCGAAGGAACTGATGGTGGCCGCTGGTCGACGACTAGGTCAGTTCCTCAGTGTGAGCGAAGATCCCGGGTTTCTTTCTCGAGTGCTCTCTATGCAGCAGGGAAAAGCTGGCACCATTGCCCCGCCACCGGAGGAATACCTTCTCCCTCTGGACCCAGAGAGCGAACCAACCCACCGCGGGGATAGTCGCTGAAAGGCGCAACCCACGAGCGCGGCTAACCGGCGTCCACACTGGGTGTGCCGGCAAGCCTGCGCAGGCCAGAAGACGGCGTGCGCCAACTCTGGACTACGCAGAGCATCATCACATCGAAAAAGTGTGATGAACTAATTTGAGAGACGGTGTGCGTCTGCGGGGACTTGAGTGAATTGCGCGGACGCTTCTTTGGCGAGTTAAATAAGTTGCTCCTTGAACAGAACAGAGCGAGCCGTCTCCGGTCCTGCGCCCAGAACAAGGGCGGCAAGGTTTTATTGGCTGGAGCCTGTCTCTGTCCCGAGCGAATTTTTCGCCTCGGGTGAGAGGCAAATATCGGGCCGTTTCGAATAGCCTGATATCGATTATGCCGGTGGTGTCGTTTAAGGGGTCGGCCCAACAATCGTCGGTAGACGTTATTCGCCTGTACGGTTGATTAATCGCGGTGACAGGCATGAATAGACGGTTTGAAGTTTTTAGCTGCCGGCTGTCTGTGGAATGTTCTTCGCCACATGCTATTCCTTCATTCCAGCCCAAAAACATTCCGACCAATGCGAGGTAGCGTTTGAGTAGTTCTGGGTGCTCCACGTTGCGGGGGTGCGGGTCCTTCGCGGACCACTTGCCAGACTCAAGTGCGCACACGAAAACTTTGCAACCTTGGTCGATGAGTCAAGCCCGGCAAGCACTCTCATCGGATGTCCCGCACATCTTTCATCGGAGTGAGCATGGTCCTGGGCCTTCCAACTAAAGATTCCGACTTTACGGTGCCTCAGGAATCAACAGTGTGACCTGGTGCTTTTCTAGTTCTCGAACCAGCTCGACGGGTGGTGTGACATCGGAGACAAAATAATCGGCACGTCCCAGTTCAGCGACCTGAGCGAATAATCTGCGACCTACTTTGGTCGAGTCTGCGACAATCGCGACTCGGGTCGCTCTGTCAAGCATTTCGTTCATCATTGCCGCTTCGTGGAGGTTGCTTGTCGAGTAACCCGAGGTCACCGATACGCCTCCCACAACAATAATTGCCAAATCAGATTGAATCTCCAAACCATCGGACCCCGGCGCGGAGGGGAACGCAACCGGGCCGATTGTTGCTTGCGCAGTGAGATTCACGCTTCCACCGAACACGTACAGGGACCTGATTGCCTCACCAGGTGCTTCCGCGGGAATCCTCAGGTTGTTAGTGGCAACAGTGATTCCATGGTGACCTGAGAGATTTCGGATTACCGCAAGCGCGGTCGTACCTGCATTGATCATTAAAACCGAATCGTTTTCGACCAGAGTGGCGGCGAGTGCCCCAATTCGTTCTTTTGCCGCTGCCTGCAATCGAAGGCGGACGTCCATCGTGGTATCAACCCGAGGGGCCGCAGACAGGCTCATCGCGCCGCCATGGGTCCGAATGAGAAGGCCCTTTTCGTCGAGCCGGTCCAGATCGCGACGAATGGTGTCGGCGGAAACATCAAAGTGCTTGACTAGCTCCGGAACAGTGACCTGCCCCGCTGCAGCGACGTATTCGGCGAGCTCTGCTTTTCGGCCGGCGGGAAGGGGGCGACCGACTGAGGAGTTCGTGCTGATTAAGTCAGAGTGCGGCATGATGACAACTATACGCACATAAATGCAGGAGTTGGAGGCGTAACCCGCACAAATACGCAAAAAAGGGAAGGAATGCGGATTGTAAAGGTTCGATAACCTTCGTGATTTGGGCAGTATTCCCTTTGACAACGGCAGTGACGGCGAATATGCTTCGCGTAATCGTGCAAAAGTATGCATAAAAAAGCAAAAAAAAGCACGTATCCGATAGGAGAAGTAATGAAAAAACATGCTCTGAGAGCAAAGGGGCGCCTGGCGCTTCTGAGTTCCGTCGCCGTAATGTTTGCGGCCGCGGGGTGTGCGCCAGCAGCTGAAACTGATGCGAGCACAGACGCTGATGCGGGTTCTGCAGGCGTCGAAGAGGTAGTGCTCGAGTTTGCGCAGTGGTGGGAGCCTGAGCTCCCCGAAGGCTCTCTTCGAGCCCTTATGGATGAATTTGAGGCAGCAAACCCGGGAATCAAAGTTGAACTCCTGAGCGGTCCCTACTCGACGACCAAAGAGCAGGTTGTGGCTGGCGCCGCTACCGGCACGATGTCAGACGTCGTGGGTCTTGATGGTGCGTGGGTGAGTGACTTTGTTAAGCAGGGCTCCCTCGCCAACATCAGCACCCTGATGGAGTCTTCATCCTACGATCAGGCTCAGCTAGCGAGCCAGATTCAGATTGATGGCTCTACCTACATGATCCCAGTCCTGAACTTCATCTACCCCCTCTACACCAATGATGATCTGTTGGCGTCTGCAGGAATTGATGCTGCCCCAACCAACCGCACCGAATTCCGCGCAGCAGCCGAGGCTGTAACTGGAGAGGGTGTGTCCGGTTGGGCCCTCCCGCTCTCACTCGAGGCTCCCAACGGAATCCAGAACGACGTGATGTCGTGGGTCTGGGCATCTGGCGGAAGCATGCTGAAGGATGGCCAACCTGATCTCACTAACCCTGAGGTCCGAAGTGCCATCGAGTACATCAAGGGAATTTGGGATGACGGGTCGATTGCGCCCGGCTCCTTCACAATGAAGGAGCAGGACAAGCTCGAAGAGTTCACCAATGGTCGCGCAGCCATGATTGTCTCTTCGTTGTCGCACATCAACCTCATTCGCGAGAGCAACCCTGACTTGAACTTCAGTATTTCGGCTATGCCGTCTATTGATGGATATTCGGGGAAGCGGGGCATTCCCTACGCATCATGGGGCATTGGGGTCGCGGAGAACTCTGACCACAAAGAAGAAGCTTGGAAACTCGTGTCCTTCTTAATGAGCGAATCCACGAATGCGAAGCTGTCATCGATTGCTAATGCTTTCCCCGGAAATACCACTGCCGTCCCTGACTTCATCGAAGGTGACGAGCTGTTTGGTAAGGCGTTTGAGATCTATCAGAGTGGTTTTCCTGCAAATGAGTTTGTGGGACTTCCAGTAGCAGAGCAACTGATGCGTTTGTTCGATGAGCAACTTCAGTTGTTCCTCGAGGGAGACATCACACTCGATGAAATGCTAAATGCATCTCAAGAAGCATGGGTGGCTGAGTTCTAGGCGCTAAGCCTTAATTAGCCATGTGGGGGTCGCCATCGCAGTGTGACAGCGGCCCCCACATCTACCAGCATCCACCACAAAGGAGTGAAGCGATGACTCAGCTCTCGACCAGTCGACCCAAAGTTCTAGGGGTAAAAGCTCAGCGGGCCAAATTTATGCAGTCGCTGACCCCCTATGGTTTTGTGGCTCCAGTCAGCGCACTGATCCTCGTTCTAATGATCATCCCGATCGCGATTGTTATCGGTTATTCGACCTTAGACAACGTCATCATGACGCCTGAGTCTCGATTCGTCGGCCTTGACAATTACGTCACCATTTTGACCGACGGAACTTTTTACATCGCGGCGAGAAATTCACTGGTCTTTACTCTTGGTAGTGTCACGGCACATTTTGTTCTTGGGCTGGCATTCGCCACACTTCTCAACACGCGGCTTCTGTCGCCTTTTGTGAAGACAATTTTTCGGGCAATTTTCATTCTTCCCTGGCTGTTCACGGTCGCCATCATCGCCGTTCTTTGGCGAATGTTGCTCAATCCCAATGGCATCATCAACTATCTTCTGGTTTCTTCGGGGATTGTCGACGTTGGTGTGGAGTGGCTCTCTTCACGAAGCACGGCATTGCTTGCCGTCACTGTGATTAACATCTGGGCCGGATATCCCTTCTTTATGGTGAGCTTGCTCGCTGGTTTGCAGGGGATTCCTCGGGACCTTTATGAAGCGGCGACGGTAGACGGCGCGAGTGCTTGGCAGCAGTTTTGGCATGTCACTTTGCCCCAACTGCGTCCCATCATCATTTCGATGATGATTCTCGACATGATCTGGACCTCTCAACAGTTCGCCCTCATCTGGCTAACCACCGGCGGTGGTCCAATAAATGCCACGGAGATGTTGCCTACGTACACCTACAAATTGGCCTTTTCGACCTATGAATTTGGGTTGGCCTCGGCGAGCGCTGTGATCATCCTGCTGCTCTCCATGGTGCTCGCATTCTTCTACGTCAGACACCAAAAAGTGAAGGACTAAACCATGGCGCAGACTCGGAAAGCCCGTGAGCGTGTCTCAAAGATTTGGACCATAGTAGGTCTTGTTGCTGGAACGGTTTTCGCGGCCTTCCCTGTTTTTTGGATGCTTTCCAGTTCGTTCAAGAAGAATTCGGAGATATTCGCTTACCCGCCGCAAATTGTGACGGAAGGCTTCTCGCTCGACGCCTACCTGGTTATCCTCACAGACCCTGTCAAGCTTCGGTTTTTCGGCAACTCCTACCTCGTAGCACTTTCTGTAACGGCACTGACTCTGATTGTTGCTGTGCTCGCCGCCTATGCGTTCAGTCGTTACGAGTTCAAGGGCGGTAAGGGCCTCAATTTGGTGATCTTGAGCGTGCAGGCAGTTCCCCCCATTACGCTGCTGATCCCCTTCTTCGCTCTTATGGTGACGCTAAGGCTCTACAACACCTATCAGGGGCTGATTCTTACGTATATGGTTTTCACCCTGCCCTACGCCATCATCATGATGACCGCGTATTTCAACACGCTTCCTAAAGAGCTTGACGAAGCCGCCAAGATTGATGGGGCAGGCCCGATGAAGGTGCTTACTCGAGTGTTGGTGCCGATTTCGGTCCCCGGCATGGTGTCAGTGGGCACCTACACGTTCATGATTGCGTGGAATGAATATCTTTTCGCTCTCACCCTGACTCGAACCGAAGATATGCGCACTGTGCCCATCGGGATACAGCTCTTGATGGGCCAACATTCTTATGAGTGGAACGAAATGATGGCGATGAGCATCCTTGGATCGTTACCGGTGCTGTTGTTATTCCTCTTTTTCCAGCGCTACTTCATTGGCGGCCTCACCTCTGGGTCACTCAAATCTTAAGAACCTTCGTCATCGCTCACAACCACAAAACAACAACACAAGGAGACACACAGCTATGCTTCTCAGCGGAAAAGACCTCTTAGGGGTCGCAAACAAGCACTATTTCGCGATACCTGCTTTCAACATCAGCGACTACGCGATGATGAAGGGTATTTTCGAAATCAGTGAAGAAAAGCAGTCTCCGTTGCTTATCGCCATCCACCCGGATGAGCTCTCTCATACCGGGGCCGCGCTCCTCCCCAGTGTCCTCTATTGGGCGCACCACGCGACCGTGCCCGTTACCGTTCACCTTGACCACGGGACCACCTACGAGCACATCCTCAAAGGTATTCAAGCAGGATTCAATTCAGCCATGATTGATGGCTCCATGCTGTCTTTTGAGGACAACGTGGCGATTTCTCAAAAAGTAGTCGCAACCGCTCACACAGTGGGCCTGTCTGTCGAAGGGGAATTGGGAACCATCGGAAACGGTGACGAAGAGGCAGAGGCCGGTTCCAGCACCATTATCTATACGAAGCCGGATGATGCCGTCAGGTTTGTGAAAGAAACCGGCGTGGATAGCCTTGCGATTGCCATTGGCACTTTCCATGGCCTCTACCCCAAAGCGATGAAACCAGAGCTGAAGCTTGACCTGCTCAGTGAGATCAAGTCCAGAGTCAGCTTGCCGCTCGTCCTCCACGGCGGTTCCAATAACCCAGATGATGAAATTGCCGAAGCCGTCAAGCGCGGCATCAACAAAATCAACATTTCCAGCGACATTAAGTTGGCCTACCATAACGAAATGCGTAAGGTGCTCGAAGACCCCAGTCTTCGCGAGCCAAACAGCATTCAACCCCGCTGTGTGGCGGCGATGAAGAAGGTAGCTGCGCAAAAGATTGACCTTTTCCAGACCGCTGGCAAAGCCTCCCTCTACTAGAGCCGAAGATAGTGTCTCCGGAAAACATAGTCCTCGGTCTTGGAGGGACCGTCGACTATGAAATCGAATGGGACGCTGAGGCAATAAACAAACTGGTAGCACTTCATGGGATTCGGCGGGACGCACTTGTTGACCTTCCGAAGATCCTGACAGAGCGTGACCTTCTGATCTCATTATCGAATTTTCTTGAGACCGGGATCGGGGGGGAGCGCTCTGTCGCCAAGCCTGAGGTTATTCATACTCTTGCGATGAAGCTGACCTACCGCGTGACCCTGGGTGGGACGCCCGTGAGGGCGGCCTTGGTGATGGCTGTTCGGGGAGTGGCCTCGACCGTGCATCTGGTGAGTACGAACGATGAGACTCGCGCGCTACTTCCTCGTGGAACTCACATTGTGTCGAGCGCCACTGAAGATTCGCTCTTCCCCCATCTGATTGTGCAATACCCCAGTGGGGCAACCATCGCGCTCGAGGATGGTGTGGTGCGGGCGCCCAGAGCCAATCGAGTGATCTTCACCCACGATCCGCCCAACGAAGAATTGTTGCTCTCCAATCAGCTGGGTGGTGCCCTTTCCGGCGCGAAACTCTGTTTGGTCTCTGGGCTGAATATTTTCAAGGACGAGGCGTTGCTGAGGGAACGCCTCGTCCAGTTGGTGGTGAACCTCGAGAAGGTGCCCCCCACCGGAACTGTTGTGTATGAGGACGCGGGGTTCCACATACCTCTTCACTCGCGGATTGTGCGAGAAATGCTCGTTCCCCATATTGACGTGTACAGCATGAACGAAGATGAGGCTCAGGCCTATCTGCGCGAGACGGTCGACCTCACCTCGAGCGCCGCGGTCACCGCTATGTTCACTAAGCTTCGAGCAGCGATTCCCGCCAAGCACCTGATGGTGCACACCCATCTGTGGGCGGCTTTAGTCGGGCCGAAAGCGAACCATTATCGACAGGCCGTGGGCGCGGCAGTGCAGATGGCAAGTGCGCGATTTTGCTTCGGTGACGCGCTCACCCTGGCCCAGTACGACTCAATCGCATCGCTTCCACACAACCTTTTTGCTGCGGGGGTTGGCGAGGCTCTGGGCGATGCGTTTGGAGAGGACCTCGCTTTTTCGCCCGGGTTTCTTTTGGAAACGGGACAACCAACCACGATTGGTTTAGGCGATAGCTTCATCGGCGGATTTCTTGCAGAACTAGCAATCCAAAACGGGTAGGGGTTATGAAGTTAGCACAGCCGTTGGAACAACGAAGAGTCAACTTGATCGCGTTTTGGTGTCAGGGCAATCACGCGGGCCGAGTGGGTGTGCAGGCCGAAGCAACCATTGTGGAGGGGCGGGGTCTTGAGCGCTGAGTCAACTGTCCGCCCGCATACTGTTTCACCACCTACTTGCTCGGAGGGCACCCCGAGTTCAAAGAATTTCTCGACAGAGGCGCCAACTCTCTCTTGGGCACTCTTTGCGACCGAGAATGCGGCGGCTGGTTTTTTCTAGTCTCATCCACTGAGGCCCCAGCTGGCCGCAAAGCGCCGCGCACACGAATGTGTCCTCATCGCTGCGCGCCTTCTCATCGCGGCGGGGTCACCCCGTTTAGCAGAGCTGATGACACTGATTCAGGAAACAGCGATAAATCGCTTCTGGGGGGAAGATGAGCGTGCCACGATGGAAAATGGGATCTGGAATGCAACTTTTCTGAGCACTGCTGGGGTGCAAACAGCAACGTGCATGTGACCTAAGCGTTTCTTAAAGGTTTTGGTGTGACCGGTGCGGTACATAGTTGCATCCCGAGCAAGATAGGAATGGGTAGACCGGGACGATGTCACCCGGTGAGCAAACATTGGCTTGGCCATCAGTGGTGCTGCCTACACTGAAAGAAAGCCGGGGGAGACGCGGTGGTCGTGCAGAGAGACCTGACCTGATGTGACGTGACAGAACGGGAAGGGGGTCTGCGGTGAGCGACAACGTTCTGCTTTTTAAAGATGCCGAGCCAGTCGGCCCGCTACGGTCCATCTGGCTCTTTTGCCTTTACTTTTGGGACTTCTGGGGACGCTCCAGTCGCAGTGAATACTGGTGGGCGCTTTTGGTGCCCGCCTCATACTTTGCCGCCATAATGAGTCTCTCTTCGGTCATGGAGAGGACGCCTTTCCTGGTGGTCCAAGCGTTCATGGCGATTATCCTTGCGACCCACCTGCCCGCGTCCCTTGCTCTGACGAGCCGGCGGCTGCGGGATG
>Ga0307983_1001057_pt1 | contig 12547 bp, 23 predicted proteins | sample OrgLakmetagen991_FD_201845 | JGI IMG/M metagenome (GOLD analysis project Ga0307983, IMG submission 201845) | Saline water microbial communities from Organic Lake, Antarctica - #991 | ecosystem: Environmental > Aquatic > Non-marine Saline and Alkaline > Saline | place: Antarctica: Organic Lake... | reverse complement strand
GTCCATGCCTTGCGTGAAACATTCCGTGCCGACGTGGCAGCCGTCCGGCAATTCAATCGTCATCATCTGGTGGCCGTCCAGCGCTACCAGCTTGTCAGCCTCGATCAGCACGCCACACAAATAATTGCGGGTCTGTTCGGTGCCGATGCACTGGAACGCTGCGCGCAGGTCATCGGCGGGCAGGAAAAACGTCGTTGGGGTCAGTGCGGGTGTGATAGTTTTCATTTGGTTTGCTCCGGTTGGTGGTGGGCGGGGCTGTTAAGCCGCCGCCATGAAGATACGGGCTTCTTGGCGGGTTCCAAAGCAACGCAACCGGGCACCAAACTCATCCATGTCGCCGCCATCTTTGCGCCTAACGATCCATGCGCCTGTGTACTTGCAGTGTTCCATTGTCATTGTTTCGGTCCCTTGTTTTCTTCTATCCCTACACTACGGTTATCGGCTGACCATAGCAAGCCCTTATTTCGGATATTACAAAATAATAATCACGGCGTCAGACTGGAGAAATGCTCAAACACTGCGTATTGCGTCCGGCGGATTGCGGCCATCAGGTCCCCGTCTGTGGCCGCATCCTCATGAGCGTGGCACTCACTGCACCCATGATACGCCCAGAAATCATGCGGCTTCTGATTGGCACCCGCGTCCGCCCTGCGCCGGACATGGCAAAGAACCGTTGTTGCGTTGTCGCCATTGCACCACGGCCCTTGCATCTGGCACGGCTGGCCCCTTGCGAAGTCGCGCAGCGCCTTGGATACAAACATTTTGCCAGGCTCGCACACGTCCTTGGCCTTGGTTGCCCGCTTCATCTGCTTGCGGGGTTCCTTGGGTGGTGTCTGGCCTTTCCGGTATGCTGGGCGTCCTGTGTTTATCTGGCTCATCTGTTGCCCTCCGGGTCTGTCATGTGGATGCCTTGCGGCAAATACTTGGCCCGCATGGCGTCGCCCATCTGGCTAAGTTGTTTGGTGGTCATTACCGATGTTACAGACACATAATCCATTGCGGCTATCTTTTCCTCCAATGTCAGGTCTTTAAGGTGCTTGAGAAATGCGCAGAACAACGGATCGTCGGCCATTAGGATCGGGCAACCTTGGTAAAACTTGCACTCGCGCTTAACCTGATCGATTGCGCTATGTGTCTGCTTGGCAATATCTGCAAACCAGCGGTGTACTAGCGCGTTTTGGTCGTTGGTGCGGATCTTGCCCGCCCTGAATGTCAGGGTGAAAGGCGTTGGTAAGCCCTCCACCCATTCCGCCAAGCGCCCCGCCTGTTCGGGCGTTACGGCTGACCTAATCATTCAATGACCCAATGACCACATACTTGCCCGCGTCTTTGTCATAGTGCAGGTGCAGTGAGGTTGCGCGGGCGTGCAGGTGCTGGCTTGCGGCTGGCTTGTTGAGCGCCTTTACCTCGGCAATCAGGGCGTTGATGTCGTCAACCGTTTGCGCCTCGTTTACCTTTTCTTGCGTCGTCTTGCGTCGCTCGACCTGCCGCTTGTCTGCGTCTTTTTCATACAGAGCAAGCCCGAACGTGTTGCCAAAGGTCCGCAATGCCCGCTTAAGCGCGTCGGTCTCGGCTTCTTTAACCGCGCTTTCGATCACGTCGCCTTCGTTCTCAGGCTTACCGTTGCCAACCCCTACGGCAAGCCCCTCACGTATCACACCGGCCACATTTACCCGCACAGCGCATAGATACGAGCAACGCACTTGCTGCTTGGTTTCTCCGCCGTATGTCAGATCAACGATTGCGCGGTGTGACATTTCAAGGCGCGTGACTTCATACGACCAGCCATCCTCGCCAAAGATGCGGTTGGCCTCGCGGATAACGTGCAGCCCGTCCACATACTCGCCAAACTTGCCTTTAGGTGGCGGCCTGATTGCGTCAGACGATAGCGGATTTTGAAGCTCAATCTTTGCCTGGTCCCAGTTCATTAGTAAGCCTCCTTTTCAGTCCAAGTCCGCACAATGGCGTCAGGGATGTCCGCATGTGTCTTGCGGGCGTATTCTGTTGCAAACACAGTCATTGCGGCTTTCATTGCGGCTTTGTCGTTGGTGACGATCCAGTTAACCAGCCCGCGCATGTCGCAAACCTCGTGCTTGGTAACGGTCCGCATTCCTTTTACTGTGTCTTTTTGCGCGGCGCTTGCTGCCTTCTTTGCCTCAAGTGCAGCGTGCCGTGCAGCGTCAGCGGCGCGGGCGTCTTCGATGTTGGCGGCGTTTGCCTTTGCTGCCAGCGCCTCGGCGGCGCGTTCTGCGTCGCGTGCGGCCTGCCATGCGGCTTGGCGTTCGGCTTCTTTTTGCGCGGCCAGCTTTGCTTTGAACGGGGCAACAACTGACACAAGCGCGGCCTGCAACCGGTCAGCGTCTTCGGTGTAGACTTTCACGTCAGCAACCGCAGCCTTCCAGACATCGTGCAGCGGTGCCGTGTGATCTTTGCCAGCTTTAACCAGTGCGCTACGGTAGGATTTTACGCCCTTGATGATTGCATCAACTGCCAGCATCGAAGGCTCGTCAGTTACCGCTTCGCCGTCAGCCCAGTTCAGGCCCTCGCTGATTACGTCGTCGTGTTCAGATGCGCAGACCTCCATTGGTGAAGGCGGGTTGTTGTGTCCCTGTGGGGCTAGATCGGTCATGTCGTTGCTCCTTCGCGCAGATCAAATTCAACGCCAACGGCTGTGAATGCGTCACGTAGCAGCGTTATCGCGTGCATTGGAATCACTGGCGTGTCGGGGTTGTCCAGGTCAGCATTGAATGCGTCTAGGACTGCGCTGAGGTATTCAATCGGGGTTGGGTGTGGTTGTGTCATGTCATGGGTTCCTTTACTAAGTGTTTTTTTCTATTTCATCTACGCCATGATTTAACTGATCCCTAACCCAGTTCACTTGCTCAACTGTTTGCAGTAGGTCGTCGTTGTAAATCGTGCTTACCCTAGCATCTTCAAATACCGTTATAGAGGCTATAGGCGCAGTGGCGGTGCCATCCATATTTGAAGCCTGGCCTTCGGATACCCATGCCAGCTTTCTTAGCATATGTGCGACGTGGCGATGCCAGTCTGCGTCAACGTCTTGCATGTCAACATTAGTGACACTCGCCCAAACTTGGAAGTTTTCGTCGTAAAACAAATCCAAACTTACAAAATGACAAGACCTAGAACGGTCTCGAATTGCTTTGGACTCAAAAAAATCAACTACATTACTCATGTCATGGCTCCTTTGATACGTTAAGGCAGGCGGGTGATTGTTACACCGTCGCCTGCCCTGTTGTTATACATCATCTTTCGGATTTGTCCAAGTGCTAATTTGCTTAGATAAGCATTACCGGAGCAAATGGAATTTCATCAGACCCTACCCCGTCAGCATATCCGCCGCCGCTTGGTTGCCCGCCCGATCCATAGCCGCCCTGGTCGCTGGACTGCCCGCCGCCCTCGGCCTTGCTTTGCAGCGTCACGTCATTGACGTTAACCGTCAGGTAGGTCTTGCCCTCGTGTTCGCGCTTGGACAACTCGCCGGAAACGGTGATCTTGCCGCCCTTCTGGATGTACTGCGCAACCTTTTCTCCGCGCTGGCCGAACCAATTGCAGTCAAACCAGATTGTCGTTTTCTTGTCGCCCCATCCGTCGTCTACTGCGACAGGCCAGCCCGTGACTTTGCTTTGACCTGCTTGGCGCACTTCTGCGTTCTTGCCGATGTTGCCTGCGATAACTATACTTTTCATCGTGCTGCCTCCTCATACATTTCGACCATTACATCCTCATGGGACACGTCGTCGCGGTTACGTTTAGCGCGGGCAATGACAAGGTTAAATGCCCTGAGATCGTGGCCGTTGCCTTTAATTTCGGCATTGAGTTCTTTGATGTTGTCGGCGGCGTCCTGCTTTTCAGCCTCAAGGCGCTGTCGGCGTTCGATGTATTGCTTGATCTCGGTCATTGTGTTGTCTCCTGTGTGGTGCGTGGTGATTTTTGAATCATGTAATTCCAGATGCGATACCCGCGAAAATCGTAGTTTTCCGTCGGGCGCTGGCACAAGGCACCGCGAACAGACGCGACACTGAACGCCGCACGCATGATGTATTCAGAGCATAGGCCAGATGGGCCGCGATAGTAGATCACGTTTGTGCCAGGCTTGGCGGCTTGCATTCCCCTGATAATATCGGGGCCTGCTTCTTTTTTCGAGTCTGTGACTTTGATTAGCTTATCCATACTGTAGTCCTTCATGGGCTCTGTTGGTTGTAAACGCGATTGCGTTCCAGTCGATGCACGCAACACATTCAATTGCGGCAACTTCCGCGCTTATATCATAATGCGCCACCCGTGAAAGCGAAGATGTTACCGTTGTGTGGTCCCTGCGAATGACGCGCCCGATTTGCGATTTGGACTCGTCCGTCCACTTGTCGGCAATGAAGCAATACACCTGGCGCGGTCGCACATCTTCGGGCAGGCGTGAGTAACCCTGCATAGCCTCTACGGTTGTCCCGTAGTAATCGGCTGTTGCTCCTGCGATGTCTTGGAGGTTCATTTGCCCTCTCCCATAATATTGTGGTCTGTAATCCAGCGCGGCGATAGGAGGACGTTCCACGGCAAACCTTCTGATTTAATAATGTCCATAACGTCGCTGGCGTGCATCCCCGCAAGCCTACAACCAATTGGCGTCAAATTAAACCACATCCCGCATCCGTCTGTTGATGCGAACAGCAGAAACTTGCGAATTGATTTCCACACTTCGTCTTCTGAGCGGGTGCGCAAGTTCATGTCTTTAGTGGGGATGGCGTAAGCGTGGCCTGTCATACCCTCACCAACACCGCGCTCTGCGCCGTATTCTTTCGCTGCAAATAACGCCGCGCCTTTTCCATGACGGCCCGCAAGGTTTGATTCAAATACAAAAACAGGTCTATTCATTTGCCATCTCCTACCTTGGGGAATGCTTTGCCTTTGTTAAACTCTGCCATGATAGCGTCGGCCCGTGCCTTCATATCCGCGTCAGGTGCAACTCGCTCGGCTACCTGCGCAGTGATCCGGCCCGCCGTTGGCATATTTAATCCAGCCTCGGCATTGCGCACGAACTTCATCTCAACCAGCACGCGCTCCACGATGTCGCCTTCAACAGGACGGCCCCGGCGTTTGGGGTTGTCGGATGACTTCCACCACCGGACGGCCCGATCAATCGCCCACTTCGGCAGGCCCTCAAACGCATACGACCAATCCTCGGCTTCCATCTTGCGGATACCTTGCGGCGTGTCCTTCTCAAAATACGGGTTCAGCAAAGAAGCAATCCGCGCCATGATCCACACCGGATCCGCAGGAGCTTTGAGAACAGGTATCAACTCAGCGGCCCTCGTTCTGGCGTCGTTGCATGTCAGCAGCGACGGAAGCAAATGCGTCAGCCGTTCCGCTACCAATGCCATGTCCGGTTCGCGCGTTTGGTTCTGTGCCGTTTGAATTGCGTGGGTCATAGTTGCCCTCCATGAGCTTTGTGAAATTTGATGCGTTTGTTAGAAAGTCAAAACTGGCCCTGAAAGTCCTGCTTGTCTGGCCAGTCAAGAACGGCGAAGCCTCTGCTTTGGAAAGCGCAACATTCCAGCCCTCCGATCCACCCGCCTCCTTGAGCCTTGCTGAAATTGCTGCGCGACGGGCCGGGGATAGCTTCTGCACTACAGGCCAGCCAACCCGCGATGCCGTGACGTTGTAGGCTGAGACAGCAATAGCAACATCATCAATCGCAGGGGGCGAAACTGACAAGGATACGTTAGTATCCTCTTTCTTGTATGGTTCTGGTTCTGGTTCTGGTTGCTTGGGCTTTGCTTGAGCATTGCTAGAAGATGAATCGTTTGTATTCAATGCCTTAGCTTTTCCGCCCTTTGATCCAGCAGAAACGCGCTTTTGATGCGCGTCGTTAGATGATGTAAAAACGCGTGTCAGTTTAGCATTGCTAACCCGCCCATTTTCGCGCGTGCAAAACTCATCAATGACAATTAAAACCACGTCGTCAAACGTAGATTGGTCAACACGCATTCGGCGCATGATCCACTTGTCGTCGTCTGGCAAGCTGCATCCCGGCGTCATCCACATGAGGCGCAAAAGACGATTATACGCCCCGTCTTCGGCAAGCGTCAGGTGCGACGTTTTGGCTTCAAAGTCGGTCGGAAACATTGGGAAGTAAGGTAAACTCATTGCTTTGACCTTGCGATAGCTTTGCGGTTGACCCAGCCCCAAACCGAACGTGACGGCTTCTTTGGCGCTCTGTGCATACCCTCTGGCGTATGCCCGAACTTCTCGCAGAATTGGTGCCACGCCCATCCGTCGCTATATCCGCGCGCGTTTCCAATATGCACAAGACCCGACATAAATTCTTGCATTTCAAAGTCAGTTGGCGGCGCTATTGGCTCCTTAAACTCTTTAGCTACCTCAGACGCAGAAACAGGTTCGTTCTGGATATCATCCATTGCCCGCCACGCTTGCGCGTTTGTCATACCATCCTTAATGATTTTACCAGCCGATGTGATGCACCAGCCATTTTCTGTTTGAATAATTTTCGGCACGTTCGCCCCTTAATTTCGGGCAGGTCTTGCTTGTGGTACGGTTGTGTTGTACCAATGACCTGCGACTTCGACACTCGCACTTTACCGCAGAAGCGATGAACAGGCAAGCCCTAGCAGATTAACGCTAGGGCTTGTTTGTCAAGGCGCGGGCTGCTCAATGCGAAACACGATCCGCCCTTTTGGGTGCTTGCCCGCCCATTGCGTAGGATAATCAACGCGGAAGTGTTTGTCGTCGCATCCCATCGCATCCGCTATTCCGTCAATGTATGCCTTAATAGACGACGGTACGTTGTGGATGTCCCCCCTGTATGCCTTGGGGTAGTATTCAACGAATATGGTTGCGTTTGGTATTTTCGGCAATTTGGCTTCAAGACCCACACCCCAAGCATAGGCGCGCGCGGTTTTTGTCAGCCGATCCTTTTTGTGGTGCGTTTTGCTGCGGGCGTTGCTTTGCAGGCCCCTGTCAGGCCATGGAAATGACAGTTCAATCATTGATTGTCTCCGTTTTCGTCTCGTCGCGCTTTCTGCGGTGCTTTCCATTTGGTCAAAGGTCCATCCCCTCTTGAGTTGGTGGCGTTGGCGGGGCTACGAATAGGTCGGGCTGGTCATATGCCGCTTGAACGCGCTTGCAGGCAATCTCAAAATAGTCTGGGTCAAGTTCAATGCCAATGCCCTTGCGGCCCAGCTTGGCGCACGCAACTAGGGTTGTGCCGCTGCCCATGAAGGGGTCTAGGATTGTTTCGGCGGTGTCTGGCAAGTGGCCTATGCACCATTCCATTAGGGGGACGGGCTTCTGAGTAGGGTGAACAATATTTTTTGAATCCGCTTGCTTTGATAAGTCTCTAAAGCAGTAAACCCCGTGGCCTGTTGATAAATAGGCTATTTCTGCATCAGACAAAAAAGAACCAAAACCACCATCGTACCTTTTAACCCATACTAGCGCAGACCCTTTGACAAGTTTGTCAGGGTAGTGATTAAAGCCAAATATTATTTGAGTTTTGCCAATAGACAAAAGCCAGCTTGGGTCAAACGGCTTTGCGTCGTTTATAATTTTAGTGTTGTAGCTTCTTGTTTTGCCCGCCCTTCCCGTTCCGTTCTTGCCCCGAGTAACCTTGCCTGTCCAGTTCATCCCATACGGCGGATCTGTCAGGCAGGCGTCCACCTTCCCAAGCGCGGGCATTACGGCCAAGCAATCACCGAGATACAGCGTGCAATCGCCTATAACTTCCTTGCGCGTCCATTTAGCCATTGTGCGGTTCCTTCACTTGATAGGTTTTGCATTTAGTGTTTTTAAGCGGAAATGACTTAAGCCACATCATGCTTGGGCGGCGCTTGCAGTCTGCATAATCAAATTGACGATATTCACAGCCCTCGCTTTCTATTGTAAAATGTATGCAATCTACGCACTTCTGGTTTGTTTGGGTCATGTCTTGTGCTTTGATAAGTTGTTGTGCGGTTGATCTGTCAAGTAATCCTTGACAGTTCGTTGTTGAAATACAGCCTTGGCGAGGGTGAGTTGATTTAACAATTTGCATATGTCAGATTTCGCGGGTGTTTCTGATTTAACTGTCATAGATTGTTATTTGGTGTGGCAAACGGCGCAACCATTGAGGGCAGGGCGGCTATGATGGCGTCGGCGGCGCGGTCAAGCTGTCCTCCGTTGTCACCGTCATGGCAATTGTACCAAAGGATATTTTCAATGCGGTCCCTCATTTTTTCACCTTATACGTTGCAATAAACGCCTTGATCTTCTCGCGCATTTCGTGGCGCAACTGCCGCCCGCCTTCAAGCTGGCCGATCAGGTTCGCATCGCCCACGGCGTTTTTGCCAAACATTGTTTTTGCCATGCCGGTTCGCGTGCGGAATCGCGCAATCTGGTCTAGGACTTTTTGTTCTGCGGGGTTTACCATTCGCATTTGGTCTTCCTTTTGTGCGGTTGTTTTGGGTTGTCCGTGGTTGGTAAAGACGCATCGGTGCTTTGGCATGGTGGAGCAGGTCCAATGGTTCCCTGCGCCGTCAGTAAGCCTGATGTAGGGGCCACCGCCCTTTATATGCGCATCATTTCCCTTGTTTACAAAATACCCAAACCTTCTTGGGTCCGCCTTACTAGATTTCATGTTTTCAATTTTGTCGCCTACGTTCATGTTTACGGTACCCTTGCTGGTTTTATCATGTGCCCACCTTCGGATATTGCCGCTGGATTGTCAACGTGATAATTCTGCATTGTCCGAAAATAACGCTTGCCATGTGAGATTGCCTGTTGTATGGTGGTGACACTAGAGGACGACAGGGCAGAACCTCACACGGCCAATAAAGGGGCCACATACAGGGAGAACACCATGCGCCGCGATACTTAAATGCGGCTAGCAATTATTCGGCACAATCGCCGCCAACAACACCAACGCAATTAACGGAGACGACCATGACAAAAGATTACACAACAATCGCCGAGGCTCTTGAGGCCATTCAATCCCTTGTACCTCTGATGGTGGAAAAAGGGATGGTTACGCCGTCAACTTATGTTCGCTTTTCAGATTCTTACAGGGCTGAGGTTTGGATTTGCAGCAACAGTAGGTCAGGCACTCAACTAGGTAGTTGTGGAACCGAAATAGTTAATGCCAAAACAATCCGCGAAGCCGTAGACAAAGCCCGCGCTGCAATCATGGCCCTCAAAGACCCTGAGATTGAAGCCATCGCCCGCTATCAGCGCAAGATTGCCACCGCCGTAGACGAAGGCCGCGCAGACGGTATCCCCGAAGAATACACCAACCCGGTGTCGGCAGTTATTCACACGATCCACGAGAACCTGTTAGAGGTGACAAAATGACCGACGCAGAATACGGCGCACAACGCCTCCAATGGGCCAACGACGACGAGGGCGCACGCGACGGGCGCAACAACCTGCATTTCCCCGACTTTGACGAACACGCCGAGGCATACGCCGACGACCGCCGCACAAGCCGCGTTTGGACTGACGGTGTGACAGTTATCCCCGCAGAAACAAAGGAAGCAACATGACCGACCTCCCAAAATATCACAGATTCCCGCCATTGACGCCACACAAGCCAACGCCGACAATCCCGCAGATGGAGGACCGGCACGAGCGCCAGATATTCACACACAAGGCCGAGCGCGTGGTCAATCAAGTCTTGGCGTTTGCCTTGACCGTCCTGGCCGTCGTATTTGTTGGCGGGCTGATGTATAAAACTTTTGTGTGGGGGTATTAAAATGACTGATACGAGCATAATTGGCGCACAACTGTACTACGTCGAACGTGACAACCTGCGCTATATCACAGCACACGCACCGACCGACAACGGAGGCGGAACTATTTTGGAAACTTGGGTTCCTGTCGCCGAACGTGACGCGCTACGGGGCGATAACCGCATTCTACGCACTGAAAAACACGCGGATGCTGAAGCGATTGCCACGCGGCGGGACATCAATGCAGAGAATGACCGGCTGACGAGGCGGGGGATGAAAAAATTTACAACAATAAAAGGCGGCAAACCCGCCATTGCCCACGCCGCAGATATGTGCGAGGCTGTAAAATCTGCTGTTTATGACTTTGCAGACAAGGTTCCTCTTGCCACTGCAATTGGAGTTTTGGCAATAGCGCAACGCGAAATCCTAGATGAACAAGAATAAGGAGGCAAAATGATACTTGGATACATACTTATCTGCGGATTCGGTCCACTTGAGCCGGGATCAATCGAGGGCTGCAAGGTCTACACGATACCGTTTTACGACGCGGTGACTTGCGAAAACGAGCGTGCGGGCTTCTTGGCAAACCCTGACCTGCGCGACGGCCACTACATAGACGACTCTGGCTGCATTGTGATTGGTACGGGGGTATGAACACACGCTCAGAAATACTCGCGGAGGCCGAGGCGCTAATCAACGGCGACCGTGAGAAGGACTACGGCACCCCGCAAGAGTCGTTTGGCTGTATTGCAAAGATGTGGACGGCATACCTTGGAAACCCTGTTACCGCATCGGACGTTTGCAACATGATGGTGCTGTTAAAGGTGGCACGTCTACGCACCGGCCCGCACCGCGATAGCAATGTTGACGGCGCTGGATACATGGCCCTTGGGGCGGAGATGAGTGGGGGTTAATGAGACTTGTCATCCTGGAAAGCCCCTACGCGGGCGACGTTGAGGCAAACATCGACTACGCGCGACTGTGCGTTCGTGACAGCCTAATGCGTGGGGAGGCACCGATTGCGTCGCACTTGCTTTACACGCAGCCCGGCATTCTTGACGATACCGACCCCGAAGAAAGGCAATGGGGGATTGAGGCGGGGCTTGCCTGGAAGGGCGTTGCGGATGCAAGCGTCATTTACATGGATAAGGGCATCACGGAGGGGATGAGATACGGCATTATAACGGCGCAATGGGCCGGTGTCCCTGTCGAATACCGCCGCATCGAAAACCCTTAACAATCAACCCACTGCGTGATACGCATAGCCAACGCAAGCCGATTGCCTTTCTTTTTGTAAATGCAACCGCATTGTCTTGCACTAAATTGGAAGGTTAACCATGCCAAATCCACCAATGTCAGACCAATTAGCAATAGAAGCAATAGAGGCGCTGGACCGCCACGATGGCAGGGCTTTTCTGGCCGCAAAGGCATTAGGCGTAAACGTTGAAACATTCCGCAGCCGCATTAAGAAAGCCAAGGAACGCGGGCTGCACCTATCGGACGGCGCGCAACGGGCGATGAACGACGCGGGCCTGACTGGATCGGAAGCCAAGGGCGGATGGATACACAACTATAACGAGGCGGGCAACAAGGTCGGCACAACGCGCTGGTCCGCGCCGGTTGATGAGGCCGAAACCAACAAATTTCTGGACACGATACGCGGCGCGATTGACGACCTGCAAACAATAGACGCACCGGAATACGAAATACGGGAACGACCTGATGGCGAATGCTTGCTGGTCATTGATCTGTCTGACATTCACGTAGGCAAGCTGTGCGTCGAAACAGAGACGGGCTACACCTACAGCCGCGAGATTGCCGTGCAGCGCATGGTTGAAGGCACGCGCGAGTTAATCCGCAAGGCGTCGGGCATGGGGGTGGGGCGCATCTTGTTTGTTCTGGGCAATGACATCCTGCACGTTGACGGGCCTCGCTCAACGACGACAAGCGGCACGTATCAGGACGGCCACGGCACCATTCACCAGATGTACCGGGACGCAATGGCGGGATATGTGAAGTGCATTGAATTGGCACGCCTCACAGCGCCAGTGGACTTGATATTCGTGCCGTCAAATCACGACTGGCTTATGGGCTGGTGTTTGGCCCGCGAGGTTGGCGCATGGTTTCGCAACGCGCCTGACGTCACCGCGACTGATTACAATCTGTCAGAAAATCACCGCAAGTATTATCGCTTTCAAGACAACCTGATCGGCATAACGCACGGCGACGGGGCAAAGGAATCCGACCTCTACCCGCTAATGATGACGGAGGCGCGGGCGCACATTTCAGAATGCCCGCATAAATATATCTACGTCCACCACCTACACCACAAAATCCGCAAGCAAGCGGGCGTGTTGTCTCACAAGCGCGAAAAAGACCATATCGGAATGACAATGATGCACAACGCCGTGCGCTCAATGGAGGGGGATAATGTGCAAATTGAGTATGTCCGCTCACCAACCCCGCCAGACGGATGGCACCATCGCAACGGATATATCAACCGGCAAGCTGTTGAGTGTTTCGTACACCACCCATACGACGGGCAGGACGGGCGCTTCACGGTTTGGTTTTAGACGGCTTAACAAAGGAAATAACATGACACCAGTAACGGCTACGGCGACGGCTTCGGTGGCAAGCCCAAAGTGCCTTACTTCGATGTCAGCCATTTGAACATGGATGGCGGCAATAGCGGATAATTGTAGGTTATAGAAACACACCAACAGGAGTTACTGACAATGGCATACGGAATTGCAAACCACAACGGCGAGGAGGTGGAGGTGGCGTTCAGCGCCACCGGCGTTGCCACCGACTAT
>Ga0307983_1001049_pt1 | contig 12629 bp, 15 predicted proteins | sample OrgLakmetagen991_FD_201845 | JGI IMG/M metagenome (GOLD analysis project Ga0307983, IMG submission 201845) | Saline water microbial communities from Organic Lake, Antarctica - #991 | ecosystem: Environmental > Aquatic > Non-marine Saline and Alkaline > Saline | place: Antarctica: Organic Lake... | reverse complement strand
CAAATGGGAAATATGAATCAAGGGCAAATGGGAAATATGAATCAAGGGCAAATGGGAAATATGAATCAAGGGCAAATGGGACAAGGAAATATGGAACAAGGAAATATGGAACAACATATTGATGATACAACAATGTCAACACATGAAGCGGAAGCAAAAATGAAACAAATGTTAGCTGATCGAGGTAATTATGATAGTAAGGTAACAAGTCAACCACCTAATAAACAAAATTTTAATCCAATGATATCACCTCATATCATGGATCAAAACAATTCAAATATGGATTACAATCCCAATATAAATATGGGAAATTCGAATATGGATTATAATCCCAATGTAAATATGGGAAATTCAAATATGGATTATAATCCTAATATAAATATTGGAAATTCAAATATGAGTTATAATCAAAATATGAACATGCAAAAAAACAGAAACAATAGTTTTTTAAACATCAATGGAAGGGAACTTAACATAAACAAAACACGGGAGGGTCATAATATAATATCAATTATGAACATTGATGAACTTCAACAACATATAAATAAGTTAAAATATGATATATCAAAATATGATAATATTTTAACATTAGATATAAATTTATTAAAAACATTAAAAACATCAGAATTAGAAAAAGTAATTTTAAAATTAAAAGAGTCAAAACCAAAAAAAGATAAATTAAAAATTATTAAGGAGGAGAGTGATGAAGAAAGTGATGAAGAAAGTGATAAAGATAGTATCGATAGTATAAAATATAATAATAAAACAACAAATAAAAATAATTATGTAGAATATGATGCACATAGTGATTCTGAATTAGAAAGTGAAGATATTCAAAATATGCAAAATATTAAAGAGAATCAAAGGAAAAAAATAGTAGAACGGTTAAAAAATCTAAATAAAAAAAAACCGGAAATAGATTTAATAAAAATAAAAGAAGAAGATAAAACAGATTTAGATTTAATATCAATAAATAGCGAACGAAGGATTAGTGAAAAAAAGAATAGTGAAAAAAATATTCATAAAGTAAAAATAGAATCATCAAAATGTGTAGAACCTGAATGTTTTAATGATTATTTAGCTCAATTAGAAGAGCCAATAAAGAAGGTAATAAAATTAGAATTAGAATCTTATAAATTACCTGAAAATAAATATGAATTTACATATGTAGGTGAGAATGAAAAACGAACTATAATTTTAGCACCAGAAAAAGACATTAATGATTTAATAAATGAATTACAAAATGCTTTTAATATGTGTGAAGATAAATTACAAATAAATTTAGTAAATGAACGTGTAATAATAAAATCCGATAATGAATTTGATATAATTGTAAATGATCGTGCATTATTTGAAGTATTAGGCTTTACAAAATTATCTTATTTTAATAAAAAATTATATCGTGCTGATAAAAAATTTAATATTGATTTAATGAATAAAATTTATATGTATGTTGAAAATGTAGTAGAAAATAAACCATTTGCAATATTAGATTTAATAAATTTTTCAATAGATTATCAAAATAATGAAATGCTCGAAATTCCAATAGATGAATTAAAAGATTTACATATAAAATTTAAAACAAAGAAAACATTAAGTGATGAATATCTATATGATTTTAAAGATGAATCACATGAATTAAATTTTAATATTGCGACTTTATAATTTAATATAAAATTATTAATTTTAAAATTAATAATTTTATTTATAATTGTTGATATAATTTATATAAATCTCTATATAAATTTTTAATAGTTTGAACATTTTGATTAGTTAATTTAAATATTTTATAATCGCTATCAATATTTTCATTATAATTAAAACGTGCAATTTTAGCGTTATAATCTTCAATAATTTCTTGAATTTCTTCTGTATTTTTAGCATTTGTAATACGATTTAATTTTTCTAATTTTAATAATTCAAATTCTTTTGACATTTAATATTAATTTATATAATTTATTGAATTATATAATAATTTATTTTATTGAATTGTATAATAATAACTTGGAAAAATATCATATAATACTTTTAAATGTGATTGTTTGACAATATTTAAATAATCAATTTCTTTATAGTATTGATAATTTTTATTAGTATCTTTTAAATAAATAAGTTCATTATTAATAATATTAATATTTTTTTGTAAAGCTTTTGTAACAATATTTTTATACATCTTTTAATTAATTATTTTTATTATTATTTTTTTAAATACTTAATTAAAAAATCAAATTTTTTTATAAAAAATAAACTTCTCTACAATCATTCATTTCTTTATCTGTAATATTTTGTTTAACATATTCATCAAATGGTGTTCCTTTTAATAAATTTAATATAAATGCCATAGAATATAAACCACAAGCACCATCACCATATTGATGTCTAAATTTATTATGTGAAACTTCTGTTTGAATATTATGTTTATCACATATTTTTTGTAATTTACGTAAAAATTTACGTGTATCTTGTTCTGGTCTTGAACCATATGAATCATAATAATATATTTGTCCTTTTGATAAATCTGCATAAACACTAACCCAATGAGATCCACTTTGATGGGCCTTATCTAAATTAACAACTAAACCATATTTTTTAATTCCACTTTTAAATAAATCATTTAAATTTAAATGTTTAGTACCAAATTCTGTAAATTCATCAAAATCCAAAGGAACTGCTCCTAAAAATTTAAAATCTGGATATTTCGTTTCATATTGTTTCATAGTAGCTTCGATATCAAAATTAGATAACCATTCATCATAACCTTTAGGACCATCGGGTTTAAAAGTAAGTTTTTTTAATTCATATTGTCTTGCTTTATCCATATGTTTAATAAATTTTTGTTTTAACCAACATTGTTGATTATCACAAATAGTAGATAAACGTTTTTCTAATTCTTTTACCAAATATAATTTATATTTTTGAGGATTTAATGTATCTAATTTAGCCGATAATTTTATTTTATTATCTGGAAATTCTTTACTATATGCAACTGATAAAGCTATTAAGTCATTTAAACTAAAACATGTACCTTCAGAAAAGTTTTTTGTTACTGCACAATCATCGGTGTCCATTATATATAATAATAAATAAAATAATAAATAAAATTTATGATAAATGTAATTTATTTAGATCTATATCACGATAGTGTTTTATTTCTTTTTTAGAAAAGAAATAATATTCTTCATCTTGTGTATTAATATTTTTAGTATAACCAATTAAATAACTTTTTTTATCCCATAGTCTTTTTACTGAATCAATATAATAGGTTTTATTTTTAATTTTAATTTCATCTAATTGTAAATCTACTTTTTTTTGTTCAGTTTCATCTAATTCAAGATCTAAAATTTTTTTATAAATTTCTAACTTATTATTATTTAACATTGGAAATAACTCGATAATATTATTTACAATGTCTTTTTTTAATTGTAAAATCTCTTCCGCATGTTTTATTTTTAATTTTTCTACACGTTTTGATACTTTTTCTTCTTTTGGTTTTGGCTCTTTTTTAGGTTTCTCTTTTTTTACTTTTGGTTCCTTTTTAGGTTTCTCTTTTTTTACTTTTGGTTCCTTTTTAGGTTTCTCTTTATCTTTATTAATATTTACTATTAATTCAGAATCAGACTCAATTTTAATTTTACGCGGTCTTCCCATTTTATAATTTATATTAAAACAATCACTAAAATATAAAGGATTATATTAATCAATTTTTTATTAAAAATTGATTATTAGAATATATATAATTAGATATTAAAATATAATAAACAAATATAATATGTCAAGGAATATTGTTAGTTGTATTAAAAGTTTTATAGTATCTTATGAAAATAAATATTTTGAAAAAAAAGAACTAAATAATATTATTTCATCAGCAGAAAAAAATTTAGATTATTCTACAGAATTATTACAAGAGATTATTTTAAAATATATATATTTTGATAATAATAAAACAAAATACTATATTAATTCGAAACGTATTAATAAAAAAATAATAACAGATGTTTTTACAAAAAATAAAAATAAAAATTCTAAAAAAGAAACAAAAGATTATGATTCTGATAATTCAACAGATTCAGAATTTACTTATGAATTAGAATATAAATTTCCTAAAAAAGAAGAATATAATAAAAAAATTAAATTTCCTCCATATGGTACACAAAACGTTAATGAAGAACAACAAGATGATAAATGGTCAAAAGAATTAGAATTAAGATCAAAACAGTTCGATATGTTACGAGCTATTAAATTACCAGAACAAAGAACGAAAGAATGGTTTGAAATGAGAGAGGGAAAAATTACAGCGAGTGATGGTGGTGTAGTATTAGGAATGAATAAATATGAACCACAATATAAATTTATTTTAAAAAAAACTATAGGAGCTCCATTTAATAGTAATCGTTTTTGTTATCATGGAAAAAAATTAGAAGAGCCCGCAACAATGGTTTATGCTTATAGAATGAATGTAAGAGTAGATGAGTTTGGTTTAATGGGTCATCAATCGATTCCATTTTTAGGAGCAAGTCCAGATGGAATATGTAATCAATATAAATATGATAAAACCCATAAAAGTAAATTTGTTGGTCGAATGTTAGAAATTAAATGTCCATTGTCTCGAAATGAATGGAGACAAGATAATATACCATTAACAGATTTAAAAAATTTATCAAATAAAAATGTAATATGTCCAGCTTATTATTGGATTCAAGTTCAATTACAATTAGAATGTTGTGATTTGGAAGAATGTGATTTTTGGCAATGTAAAATTGGTGAATATAATAATCGTGAAGATTTTATTTTTGATACACATGGTAAGGAACCATTTAGATCTTATAAAACAAAACAAGAAAAGGGTTGTTTATTACAATTATTACCATATGACTCATATGAACGAATTAAAAATCAAACTTCAACTTATGATGAAGAAGTATATGATAAAGCTATTTTTATATATCCAACCGAAATAGAAATGACACCAGACGATTGCGATCAATGGATTAAAAATACATTAGAAAAATATTGGTTAGATAAAGATTATGAACGTAAAGAAAAACCTTTAAAATATCGTAATTATAAATTTGATAAAGTAATATATTGGCGTATCGAAGATTCTAAAAATAATACTATTTTACGTGATAAAGAATGGTTTTCTAAAAATTATCCAACATTTGAAAAAATATGGAATCAAGTCTTGTTTTTAAGAAAAAATAGAGATCATTTAGATATTTTTGTAAGATATCTTCGTTCATTAAATATAAAAAAAAATAAGGTAATTATGGAAACTATTGATAAATTATGCGATTTAGATTCAGAAAATTATGAATTATGGTATGAAAATTTATTACAATCAATTAAAGATTATGAAATTAAAAATAAAATTGTTTATAAACATATTGATGAAGGTAAAAAAGAAGAAAAAATATTAATAGATTTTAATAATAATATTTCAGAAACTATTGAAACATTTAAAAATGATCCCGATTTAATTGATGTAGTTATTAAAGAAATTTATAATAAAAAATATACAAATATTGAAGATGATATTAAAAAATTTAATAATAAAAAATATCAAAAACAAAAGAAATATGAAATATTAGGTATTGATGAAAGAGATAAAACAGAATTTAATAAAGAATTTGATATTTTTAAATTTGAAGATTCATATGATCAAACAGATTCGGATTCTTATGGCTTTGATTAGATAAAAAATTTATTAAAATAATAAAATATAATATAATTATTGTATTTTATTAATGAAAAAGATACTTCGAATAATTATAATAATTATTTAAAAAAAGTTATAAATATAATTAAAAAATATAATAATTTAAAATTAAAATCTACAGGAAAATTAAATCATGTTATGGAGAAAAAATAGAAAACTAATATTTTATTCGAAAGGAAATTATCAAGATTTATACAAATATAACAATCAAACTATTAAAAATAAAGAACCGGATAATGATATTATAAATTATTTAAATAATTACAATTCAAAAAAAATAAAATTAATGACGAACTAATTGAAGAAAATCAAATTATAGTAAATTATGATTTGGAAATATTAATAAATAAAGTTTATAAAGAAAAATTTAAAATGTTTTTTAGAAGAAATAAAAATGATTTTCGAAGATTAAAATAAATATTTATTAATTTTTATTTTATTTAAATAAGATAAAAATTAAAAATAAAGACGACCTTCGATTTTAGTTATATTTAAATTATGAAAATACATAATTAAATAATTTTTAAACAAAACCATAAATATACGCGTTGGTTTTAATTGATCAGAATCTTTATCAATAAAACCAACAAATATTTTATAAATAGGTGTTTTAAAATATTTTTTAATTGTTAAAATATTATAATATGAAAAATAAGTATCATAATCATATTTTTTAGATATAGGATAAAAAATATTATATTTTTGATATAATTCAGTTATTAACTCATGTGATTGTGAAATTTGATAATTATTATTTATTTTTTTTAATACCACATAATTATTTTTATAATAATGAAAGTTTATAGTAGTATCAATATAAATATAATTTTTATAATAATCGATAATAAAATTATTCAATAAACTATTTTTATCTAATATAAATTCTTTACAATTATTTTTATTTTGATCAATTATATTTTGATCAAAATGATGAATAATATTAAAAGAATTCATAAATAAACTAAATATAATTTTATTGATAATTAATAAAAAATCAATTTTTATTGATTATAATATTAAAATAAAAAACAGTACCGAAGTTATCATTTTTAGTAATCCAAATATTACCTTTCATAAGATTACATAAATATTTACTAATAATTAAACCAAACTGTAATTTATCAGTTTTAATAATTTTTTGGAAAGATTGACCTAAAATAACTTTAATTAAATCGAAAGTTTGTTTATTAAAGTTCGTATTAGTATCTCTAATTTTAAATAATAAATTATCTTCAAAATTTTTAGGTTCGATAAATTCAAAAGGAGTAGTTTGATCTTTATCGAAGTGATCAACTTCAATAATAATACTACCGTATTTAGTATTATCATAAGAGATAGATAATAAATTATTAATAATTTGTATTAAACGGGCATGATCACCTAAATAATATTTATCTAAATTTTTATTAATATTATAATTAATATTAATATTTTTATTGATTTTATAATTAGAGATGAGTTTAATAGAATCTATAATAGAATTTTGTAAAGAGAATTTTTCAGATAATAATTTAACATTATTTTTTTTAAGATTATAAATATCAATAACATCATTTGCTAATTCAACAATTTTAAGAGTTGAAATGGAAATTTTTTTAATTTTTTTCTTTTGTTCATAATTTAATTTAGTTTTTTCGAGTAAATTAATAAGACCTAAAATATTTGTTAAAGGTAATCTTATTCGAGATGAAATATTTTTTAATAAAGCCATTTCGAATAAACTATTAGAACTATTTAGAACTTTTATTTCATAATAATAAGAATTATCCAAATAATATAATTTTATTTTTAATTTATCGGTATTTTTAATTTGATCTTTATTTGTTTTAAATAAAGTATCATAAATAGTTTCTAATCGTTTATTATTTTCAATATAATCTTCAAATTTCATATTTAATTTAACATTTTTATTATGTCCATTTGTGTAAAAACAAGTAATATTCGAATCATTTTTATACCATATAATAATAGAGAAATTAATATTAGATAAAATTCGTTCGTATAATTCTGAATTCATATATAAAAGATAAATAAATTAAATTTGTGTAATGTTTAATAATTAAAAGTTATTTATAAAACGCTGTATTTCGAATTTATATTTATTTTTATTATTATTTTCATCTGTATTTTTATCTATTATTTCACTATCTGTATCAATATTTTCTATATCGATATTTTCAATATCACCAACAATTAATGGTTTAAAAATATTTCTATCTTTTGTAGCAATTAAATATGCGTCACGAATTGATTGTCTAATTTCTAATGTATCAATTAATAAATTGTCATATTCATCTACTTTTTTTTGAACAAATTTATGATCATTTTCTCTTTGTTCAATAGGTTTAATTAATTGTTGTTGAATTGTATGATAAATTCTAATAAAATTATAAGAAACTTGTAAAAATTTTTTACTTTTAGATTTAAAATTACCTTGTTGATTAAGACCATTAATAATATTCAAAATTAAAGTAATAAATAGTTCAATTAATGTTACAACTATTTTTGCTGTTAATGATTCATTATTTACAGTATCTACTAATAATAAAATCAATGTTCCACTACTTAATATTGTTAATATAGCTGTTAAAACAATTTGTGTAATTTTAATAAATGTATCAACATTTTTATAATAAACTGCCTCTTGTTCTAACATCCATCTATAGCCCATACTTTTTTCACCAATTTTTTTTAAAAAGAATTTAATATTATAATTCCATGGTTCATTAATTGATCTTGTTCGTGAAGCTGGATTTATTTGATTATTATCTATATTAATAATTGTATCTGTACAATTTATTGAAGGTATTCCACTATTTTTTCTTGATTCAAATGTATCATTATCTGACAAATTAGAACAATCACTTAAATCTGTACCAATTCTTTTAATTTGTTCATTACTCATTGTTTAACTTAATTACTTTTGTTATTTAAATCAAATTATATTTAATTATAAATGTAATTTGATTATCAATTTTTAATTTTTTAATTAATAATTTCTTCTTTCTTAATATATGTCATAATTCGTGGTTTACAACAATACCTTTCGAGTTCCATTTTTTCCATTAATTTTTGTTTTTTTAATCCTTTTTCTTCATCTGTTGATTGACTGTTATTAATCTCATTTAATCCTTTTTCATAAATTAAATAACGACAACCTAATAATGTTTTACAAGACGGACACTTAATATACATAGTTTTTATTAATTATTCTATTATTAGTTTATATATTTTATAAAAATCAAATTTTTATATTAATATAAATTATAGATGCAAAAACAAAAATTTAATAATACTAATTTTATTAATAGTGATGGTAAATTTGATGAAAAAAAATTTAATAAAGCATTCGCCGAGTTTAAAATAAGTAATCAATTAGAAGCTCGTTCAAAAGAAACAGCTAAATTAGCTTCTTTATCAAATGTTAAAGAAATAAAACCAATTTATGAATATTCAATTGGTGAAAGTTTAATAGGTATTAAAGATACTTGGTATCAAATTTTAGATGATATATTACAACAACAATATTCAAAAGAAATTATTATAAATAAAAATAGACCATATTTTATTGGTTTAACATTAGTTCTATTTTCTATATTTTTTATTATTTTTAATTATTTTAATCAAACAGTTTTAATAAAATAATTAAAAAGGAGCAAATCCAGTATAATTATAATTATTTTCTAAATTAGATGATATTCTCATAAATATATTATTAATATTTGGATATTTTACATTTTTAAGATTATAAACAGCAAAAACTTTATATTCGTGTTCTTTTTTAGTATTTAAAAGTTTCGAATATGTTTTATGATCAACATAATAATTTTTCATTGAACGTAAAGTAGTATCGGGTTTAATAACAAATTTACGTATATGATAAAGTTTAGTTTTAGGATTACTAAAATAAGAAACTTGATAATAATTTTTATTATTAGACATTATATATAATTAATATATAAAAAGATTTTTAATAAAAGTCGTAAGTAAAATTTTTATCAAAATCAATTAATTGATTCATAGGTCTTGGTCCTTTAATTATTAAATTACGCGATACATCATAACCATTTGTAAATATATCTTTTTGATAAATATCATACATTTCATTTAAACGTTTATCTAATAATTCTTGTAATTTAATACAAGCTTTATTTAATTTTTTTGTTAATTTTTTATTAGCTTCAATTTTAAAAATAATAGAAGTGATACTATTTGTACAACTATTTTTTTTATTTTGAGCAAGATTATAATAATATTCTGGTTTAGAAGCTTTATTAATAGTTACATATTCATATAATTTAATAAAATCTTCTAAATCATGGATATAATCTTCATAAGCTTGTGGATTATAAATATAAAAATGCTGTATCGAAAATGTAAAATCTACAAGATCTTTATAATTATCAAAATTTACAGGTTCGGGTATTATTAAAGATAGTTTTTCTTCATGTTGTTTATCACTTGTTTCATTATTAGTAATTCTTTTATCTTCTAAATATAAAATAGTAATAATTGCACAAAAAAATGCTAAAATTATATTTAGTTTAATATCAAAAAATTTAAAACAAAATAAAAAACAAATAAATAAAGCACTATATTGAAATAAAATAGGTTTTGAAATATGTTTGATACTATTATATAGTTTCATTATTATTATAATATAAAAAATTGATTAAAAAATTAATTATATTAATATATTAATAAAACTAATAAAACAATGGAACAAACAAACTTTTTAAAAATTAAAAAATCATTTGAATTAAAACGTTTTGAAAATGATCTTAAATCACAACTTAATGAAGATTCTAAAAGAACTATTGATTTGAAACAAATTATAGAACGTATTGAAAATAAAGAAAAACAAACTAATGATAATGGTGTAAATAATTTTTTTAATAAATTAAATCAATATAGTTATAAAAAACAATGGAATAGATTACAATTATGTCATAAAATAATAAAATTAGAAGAATATTGTGATACACATATTAAAAATAAAAAAAATAAAAAAGAAATAAAAACAAAATTATTAGAAATGGCAAATGATCGATTATTAAATACAAAAAAAATGGTCGAATATGATTTATTCCAAGAAAAAATTATTAATATTAATTGTTTAGAATATAAAGATGATATTTATTTTATTAAAAAAATTTAATTTAATTATAAAAATTGAATTCAAATACGATTAAAAATAAATATAAAATTAAATATAATCGTTATATGGAAACTTATAATTTGATCCATCAATTTGAACATAATTCAAATTATAAAAATATTAATTTAGAACAAAATGAAAATTTAGCAGATTTAGTTCATGATAATATTGAAAAAATGGATAAAGATGAAATGAAAATAATATTAAATAAATGTTATAGTAAAGATTTTTATAAAAAACATTTGCTAATATATGAATTTAAAAATTTAAATTTAAAACCTACAAATGATACATTTGAAAATTTTATTAAAATCGCAAAAAAATATTTATTAAGGTATAATTATGTTGTTGGTGGATATCAATTACAAGATAAACAATTTAGATTTTATAATTATTTAACAACCGACTATAATTTAAAATTAAATGAAATCTATTTTGAAAATACAGTTCATAAAAATTTAATTGATCAAAAATTAAAAAATTATTTAGAACGTTTAGTATCGATATTGAATTCAATAAATAAAAAAGTTAAAGTAAAATATAGTATTAAACAAAAAAATAATACAAATTGGGTTTTAATTCATTGTGTATTTAAACCGTCAAAAGTAAATAAAATTAAAACTTATGAAATTTCTTTATAATTTTAATTAATTTAATTTATATAAATTAAATTAATCAATATAGACCATCCCATATTTTTTTAATAATAGTTTTACTAATATTAATTTTATATTTATTTTTTAATAAAGCTTTAGTTTCAGTTTTTGATAATTTATCTTTTAAATTTATTATAATTTCACATTGTTCATCATTATATTTTTTATTTTGATCTTTTGAATCTTCTTTATATGAATATTTTATTTGTCTTCCTTTACTTGTATCTTGATATTGTTCAATAATTAAATTACCACAATGAACATCGGTGTGACATTTTTTACACAATGTAATTAAATTAGATTCATTATTTTTTTTAATATGTGGTTTATTTTTACAAAACCCCTCTTTACAATCTTTTTGATATTCAATATGATGTGTATCAATATGTTCATCATTAGAAATTGAACGTTTGCAAATTTCACAACCAGTTAAATAAATTTTAGAATTATATTTAGATTTATTTTCATTAATGATCGAAGATTTTGTATTAGTTACTTCATCTTGCATTTTATTAGCTAATTTAATAAAATCATTATCTTGAATAATATATTTCATAACAGTTAAACCATAAATATCAGGACCTTGACCTTCTTTTAATTTACGATCAAATATTAAAAGATCTTTTTGTTCATCATATTGCACAGTTAAATGATAAGATTTAACATTTTTTAATTCTTTGATTGATTTTAATTTAGCAATTTTATGTAAATGTGTTGCAAAAATAAATGATGATTCACTTTTAGATAATGTAATAATAGCAGCACTTACAATTGAATTACCACTTGTTTGTTCAGTTCCTCTACAAATTTCATCACCAATAACTAAAGTATTTTTACCAACTCTTTTTAATATAGCATATAATTCAGTCATTTCTAAAACAAATGAACTTAATCCTTTGAATAAATTATCATTACTTGTTATACGTGCAAATAATGAATGATAAGGACAAAATTCAAATTTAGAAGCAGGAACATAAAAACCACATTGTGCTAAAACAATACTTAACCCGACAGCTTTCATATTAGTACTTTTACCAGAACTATTTAACCCATGTAATAATATACCATCGTGATCATCAACACCTAATTTAATATCAAC
>Ga0307983_1001048_pt1 | contig 12633 bp, 16 predicted proteins | sample OrgLakmetagen991_FD_201845 | JGI IMG/M metagenome (GOLD analysis project Ga0307983, IMG submission 201845) | Saline water microbial communities from Organic Lake, Antarctica - #991 | ecosystem: Environmental > Aquatic > Non-marine Saline and Alkaline > Saline | place: Antarctica: Organic Lake... | reverse complement strand
AGATGGCTCCAACCTTTTTTATTGGCATATGTTTCGAAAAGAATTTTATCAGAATCATCAGCATAATAAACTCTATCCATAAAAGGGTTTACTTTCCCACTATCTATATCTTCTGCACCAAACCACACAAGAGCTCTTCCTAAAATTTTATCAGTGTCTTGTGGGTCTTTATAGATAAGTAATTTAACTGACTCGGGATTCAAAGCATAAAAATCCATATAAGAATTTCTACCTCTATATCTCATACATGAGTTTCCTAAATCTCCTTTATCTCCTTTTGAATAAGTTTCAGCTAGGTAATATTTATTTATATCATATCCATCAACTAATTCAAAGTATTTAAACTCATCGTTTATGGTTTTAAATTCGGTTTTTAATATATTTACAAATTCCTCAATATCAGTATCTTTAAAATCACTAATACCAGCACCTTTAAGAATTTTTCTAATTAATCTTCCTATTTTTGCCTCATCTTTAGTCTCTTCAAGAATATCATCAAATGTCATAAAGGTCAAATTGGTTTTTTTAGAAGCCTTTTTTATATCTATATCATCTTTTGTATCTAAACTCAAAGGAGCATTTTCGTCATTAAAATAGTCCCCACGATATTCTTCAACATCTTTTTTTAGTTTATCAAAAGGTTTAAATTTTAGAGTTTTAACGGTATCTGAAAATCCAACTAAACCGATTTTCATTTTATCATATTCTTTACCTTGTATATCATATAGGTATTCAGCTATTTTATTTACATCTCTTAGCTCTTTTATAACACTAAAAAACTTTGAATCATAAAACACTTTCCCCTCATTTATAAACTCATTAAACCTTTTCATTTATACAATCTTTTTTATTCTATCAGTAGGTCTGTTTTCAAAATCCCACTTTTTACTATTATCAACTACCCATACGTTATCAAACATAGGAATGATTTCATCTAAAGATTCTTTAACTTTAGCATGGTAATCTATAACCATATCATCTTTAAGAGTTCTTTCCCTTTCTCTATTTCTTTGTAGAGCAATATCTAAGTCAGTTTCAACACTTACTAAGGTAGTTTCATACCCAGCGTCTTTAGCTAAAGAGTGGATCAGTTTCATAACCTCAGTTTGACCCGCACCACAATCAAATACTATATTTGTAAGTGGTCCTGTTTTAGGTATTCTTAAAAAATTCTTTAAATGTTTTATTGTTTTATTTCGGGGATCAGATGTTGTATATGTCATATCTAATATTTTCATATTATCATCAGGATCACCAAGATCAAGGTTTAATTTCTTAGCTATAAGTTCTCTAAATGTATCAACATTTATGTATTTATAATCTCTTAAATTAAGTAAATTAGAAGAGACAAAACTTTTCCCGGCACCAGGACCACCTGCTATAAAAACAAAGTTTCCCTCATTAGGAGTATCAAAACCAACTATTTTATTTTCAAATAATTTAAAGTTATTGAATTCTTGAAAATTTCTAACTATCTTCTTCATCGCCTTATATATTTTTAAGTATTCTTATTCTATTATACTTTACCAGTATTTTATACATTTTTTCCCACTCTCTTTCAGAGTTAATTACTTCCCTTGGAATCCACTCGTTATGATTATTCTTAACCTCAACGATCATTCCTTCCTTTATATCAGTTGGTTTATTAGGAGTGAAATATTCTTGCTCATCTACAAAAGAAAAGGAAGCTCCCTCACTATAAAATGAATTATTCATATCTCCATTAAAATTAGTTATTCTAACTGGTCTTTCTGACCCATCTTGTAATATTCGTTTAGGTTTCTTTTCATTGTAGTATTTAACAATAACTGAATTTTGATAAAACTTATCCATAAGTTCAATAGCATCATATCTAAGATCATTATTATCTTCTTCTGTAACAGATTCTTTATGAGCAATATATGCAATTCTGTTTGTTCCGTTACCTAGTTTGTAGAGTTTATAATCCATTAAATATAAAGCATCTTCTAAATTAGAAGACATAATCCTATTCGTATAGTCATCTTGTTGATTGCTATACGCAGATATAAGTATATAATATGCCTTTACATTATCTAAGTTCATCACCATATATATTAATTTACCAAACTCTAAAGGGGGTTATTGGTTAATATTCTGTCTTGTTTATATTAATTAAAATACAATTATCTTCGGGTGATATTGATGTTTTCTCATACCCATAATCAAGTCTAAATTTAACGATCTCTTTTAGTTTTTCATTTACTGATTTTATAGATTTAAATGAATATACAAGTCTAAAAAATTCGACTCCATCAGAGTTTAACGTAGCTATTATTTTATCATGACTCATAAAATCACTAAGGAAAATATTACATCGTAATTTCATAAAATGTACTTTATGTCTAGAATAAAGTTTAGGATTCATTATCAAAAGGTTTCCTTGTGTTTTACGGTTGTCTATACTTATTTTCTGAAAAGCAGCATTTATTTTAGAAAGTATTACCATCCCATCATTCTTAATATTGATAGGTGGGTAATCAAAGAAATGCTTATTTTTGAGTTGGTTAATACGAGATAATTCTAAATATTCACTAATCAATATTTCTTCAATAGTGTTATTGATTTCACCGTAAACTTCCTTATAAATTTTTCTATCTTCGGTATTATATGGAACTTCTTTAGATATAGATTTTTTCTCAGTTAGGAATATATTAAATGTTCTCAGCTTTGGAGTTAGCATTGACATATCTTCACCATCATCATCTTCTCTTTTAACGTGTAATATTTTAGGATCTTGTATTTTATTGATAAGGTCTATCTCATATGAAATATTTCTTTCTTTGTCATCACCATCACCATCAATTATTTTACCAAGTCTAATTTCACGTATAACACTTTTTTTAAAGTTGTTGATTTTATCTTCATCAAAGTCAAAATTTAAATCCATATAATTTATAGTAGCTACCTGACCATTATCGTCATTTAACTCATAAATATAAAAATTATCATTTAAATCTTTTCTTATAATATCTCTAAATACCAATTTATTAAATTATTTTTAGTCAAACCTATTGATCATTCCAGATGTAGGTATTGTAGTATTTATATAATTTATTAACCCCTGACTTGGAGTAGACTTTAGTCGGTTATTCATATTTACATCAGCGGTAACTATGTTACTATTATGAGCTCTTTTTTTATCGAAGTAAAACCCTTTACCATCCAATTCTGTATAGTTTAATAAAATTCGAGTTTTGTATGATTGAAAGTCATAATAACAATCCATTTTAAATCTTTCTTCCCAACCACCAATTTCAAGAAGTGATTTTTTATCATATACAGTTATTCCACTACATAGGTGAGAATAGTCATCATCTTTTTCACCCTTAACAGGCTTACTTATTTCAGTTTCCATTCTTTTAAAATTAGTTAACTGACTAGGTTTAATGTTGATCTCACAATTGAATGGTTTAACCATTTGGTATTGGTTTTTATTGATCAAAGAAATTGCTGTTTTGATGTTCTCTGGACTAGTTACAGTTAGGGTATTACCAAATATTAAAACTTTTGTTGATGATCTCCGAGCTCCTATATTATATGCCCATGATGGAGAAAATACCGTTCCATCATTTTTCACAGGTATATGTAAAAATGGATAACTTAACTCATTTAAAATTGGTGATTTTTCGTAACACTCTACAACTATTACTTCTATTGATTTGAACATTTTTAACCATTCTAAAACTTTTCTTAATAAGTGTATATCATCTAGTTTTTGATTAAATGGTATTATATATGAAAATGATCTCATAGTGCTCATAGTGGTTAATATTATTTTAATTTATAGTGAAAAGGTAACCCAATGTTTAATAAATAGTATATGAAAATACTAGTAACTCAACCAATATTTATACCCAATGAGGATAAATTAAAACGTAACATAAACTCAATAAAGAGTTTTAAACATATTCTTAAAAAGTACCTACTTATGAATCTAGAAATAGATATAAAAATAGGTGGTTGGACTGAATCTGATGATCTATGGGATCGTTTTATAAAGAATGTTGATGACAACATCTCATATAAAAGGTTTGATAAGAATTATGGGAAATCATTTATCATTAATGACTTATCAAAAAACATTGATGATTATGATTACATGTTAACGTTAGATTCAGATATAGTTTTTATTGATAATGATCCAATAAAAAGATTAGTAAAGTTAGCTGAAAAAATGCCAACATATACAAATAAACCATTTGGATTTTTATCACTCAATCAAGAAGAAAGTAACTGTCATCTGATAGATACCCTAGATAAATCATTTAAGTGGGGTAATGAGGTCGTTAAATGGGCAGAAGATGGTGGTGGAATAGCAGGTGGTTGTCTATTTATATCAAAAGAGAACTGGAAAGAAGTTGGGGGTTATAGAGAAGGTCTTAAAAATTATGATTCTGATGATAGATATTTCTTACTTGATACATTAAAAAATGGAATGTCTTTTGGTTTAGCAGAATCGCTTCATGTTATACACCCTAAAGATGATGATGGTGAGTATGCTAAGTGGAAACTAGATTCAGTAAGTAAGAATAAAAGTATATGTTTTTTTAGTTCTTATTCTGATAAACCATTTATTGATAATTATATCAAGTTTTATTTAGAAAACCTTAAATTACATTTTGATGATGTTGTTTTAGTTACCAATGAAAGGAAAATAGAATCCAAAGAATATAAGTTTCTTAAAAAGATTAATGTATCTATAAAGAAAGTTAAGAATGAAGGTCTTGATTTTGGAATGTGGTGGAAATGTTTCAATGATGAAAACATAGATCTTTTCAATTACGATAAAATAGGACTGGTAAACGACTCAACAATACTTTTTGATCATAAAAACTTCGATAAATTTATGAAGTGGACAGATACAACTAAGTCTAAATATTGTTCAATAACTGAGAGTAATGAGATTTCTCATCACCTACAATCTTACTTTTTGATTATTAAATCAGAAGCAATACAGAAAGTTTATGAGTATTTTAAAGATAAAGGTATCCTTAAAAAGAGAGATAATATAATTAAAACTTATGAGATAGGTTTGTCTAAATATTTAACAGAAAATGATATCAAGATAGAGTCATTCTTTAAAAATAAAACAGATAAAAACCCTACGACATTAGGTTATAAAAAACTAATGAATAATGGTATTCCAGTTATAAAAAAGAAATTACTTCTTAACTTATTTTCAGAAAATGAAATGGAATTCCTTGAATCTCAGAAATTTAAGTTTGGATTTGATTGGGTATCTAAAATAAAAGAAACCATTAAAAAGGATACTACAAGTGTAGAATATTTAATAGATCAACTTTAATTTTTGATTTTATCAACTCTTCGTTGGTGTCTTCCACCTTCATAGTCTGAAAGGACAAAGTTTTTTACACAATCCCATGCTAGGTGTCTATCGATAAATCTTCCTGGAAGAGCCATAACATTAGCATCATTATGTTGACGAGCTAGGGAAGCTATATCAGGTCTCCAACACAAAGCTGATCTAATTCCCTCATGTGAATTAGCAGTCATGTTAATTCCATTTCCACTTCCACATATTAAAATTCCTAGATCATAGTTACCTGATTCGATTTCATCACACAATGGGTGAGCAAAGTCAGGATAATCTACTGAATCTTCTGAATCACAACCTAAGTCATGAACCTCACATATATTCTCATCATCGCCGTTTTCCCATACCATTAAAGATTTACGGATATGTTCTTTTAACTCATACCCACCATGATCACACGCAATTACAATTTTTTTCATATTCATTTAGTTTTATTTTATTCTATCCATTGTCCCTCTATAATAACTGGAAGAGAGATATAGGTTTTATTATCACCGATTTCAAGAGATACTCCATTATCATATTCTCTCCAACCATCACAAGTCGTTTCTTTTATAAGTTTCCCATCATAATTATAGATTTTTACTTGAAAAGAAGTAGAATCCGATCTACATGATTGTAACAAGGGAATTCCAATTATTATTAAAATAGGTAATACTTTTTGGTAAAATATTTTTAATAGTTTCATATTTTTATTTTTTCCTAAAATAGTAAAAACTTTTAGTTAATCAAAAGGGGAGTTTTAAAATAATATATAAAGAAAATAAGAAAAACACTATGAGTAATGATGAAAACTTAGAAATGTTAAATAGTAACGGAAATAATAAAAACTTAACTAAATTAAGAGAAGAATTTAAAGTTAAGTATGTTAAAGAAAAAGGGTGGGATCTTACTGACCTTTCAGAAGAACAAATAACTGAAATTAAAAGTCAAAAAGGTTACCAAGCACCTGGTATGATCTGTGGATAATTAATTAATAAATTCATCTATTGTAAATGATTCTACATCAGAATTTTTAAAGTTATATGATAATCTAGTGATAATATTATTAGATATTGATTTTGATATAAAAATGGTATTTTCATTCTCTCTTAATTGATCTGAATCAGTGAGTAAATCCTTATGAGTTATCTTTGAATTTACACTCACTGTGATAATTATATTGCAGTTTTTTTCTTCACTTAAATTATATAACACATCTTGTATGTTATCACCTTTGATTACACCCATAGAATCAATAAAGAAATTTTCATAACCATGATCACACATCTTAGTTATATATTCACATAATTTAGTTAATTCACATGGTATATCCATTTGTTTAATATTGATATCTTCAACACTATTTAAACTCATACCTCTATTTTTTGTATAATTAAATACTCTTTCTTCGATTTTTCTTGGTGTTAACTCAAGTGTAATAATACATGTTTTATTAGGCTCACTTGTTTCAAGTGCTTCTCTTAAAGCATAAAATGTTTTACCACTATTTGGTTTCCCTATAATATTTTTTAATCCCATTTTAATTCTGTTTAATTTGTGTATTTATATAGAACTTTAAATATAAAGTTTATTAATATATACTACATGAAATTAGAAAAGGTAACCTTGAGTAAAACTGATACGTGCTTAACTTACGTATTAAAAAGAATGGGACACGATCCCAATTTTTGTACTTATGAAACTTATCATGAGTACTTCAACCAGTTTCCATTTTCAAGGAAAGTAAATTCAATAAAAGTTGGGGATATTTTACTTTGGGATAAAGATGTCAAATGGGATTGGCTTCCGTGGCAAATAGATGATAAGGGGATTGAATGGAAGTCTATTCCCGTAGGATTTCACTTTGGTATATATGAGGGAGATGATTATTTTACTGATTGTACTAGACTTGTTAGGACTCCACACCCATCTCTTAGATTTAGGAAATTAAAAGATCTTAAAAAGAATCCAGATTGGATATTAAGATTAGATAATTCTTAGGAAAGTTTATATGTATATTCTTTAGATTCTAAAATACCTAAAAGGTCTTGGAGATTTGAAGGGAGGTTATAAAGATTATCTATATCTATAAAGTCTGTATATTTATCTTGAAAATAGTAATTTAACCTCATGTGTTTTACTTTTTAAGAACCAAAACCCCTTTTCAAAAGACATTTTTTTAGCTCTATCTCTAAGTTGCTCTAATGAAGACGTAGGTAAGAAAGTATTCCTTTTACAAGAGATAAAGATTTAAGTAAAGGATTCAATGACCACTACAATGGAGTTATCGTTTTTAATCCTTTACTGGTCATACCTGAGTGCCGTTGTATGTAATTAATCCTTTACATCAAACACAATACCTCGATTAAGTTTTGTCCATTTGCCAAGTGGGTCGCTAATTCCAAGCAAGTACATTACAGGAACAAAGCATAAGCATATCAAAATCAATGGCAAAAAAGCGAACAATCTAACTACACACAACAATGTATATAGTGCATCGCTTAGTTTTGTGCTATTCTTTAAGTTGTACATATCTATTAAGTTTTATTTATTAATTAAAATTTTGTGATGTTTATGTCGCCACGCACCATATACTCAATTCTGATCAAGGGCAGTCTAAATTTGAACCCATAGACCCGTTATAATAAGATGTGGTTTTACCCGCAGAAGTAATAGCAAATGATCCTTCTCCATGATGTATTCTATACCTTCCACTATCAGACACACTATATGAATATATGTTTCTTTTTACCCATACTAACTTTGGATCACCACCAAATAATTCATTAAATAACCCCATTACTTTCTATTTTTACACCTAGTTTAGTAAGTGATTCTACTGACATTAAATATCTTTCTCGATCAACCATGAAATTATAAATAACATCTTCTATTGTGTAATATGGTATTTTTAAATTTTTACCATTTTCATCAAAACTGAAAGATGCTAATTTATCCTCTGAACCGTTTATGGTAACAATTTCAGATATAAACTCTGGAACAACTTCACCTACTTCCCTTTTACTAAAGAAATATTTTTCTTCTACTTTCTTCACACTCTCTTCAATAAGAGAATATTCAGATACATAATAAGATTTCCCATTAGTATTTAAACAAACCTTACCTTTCAACTCATTCAAACTTTCTATTAATTTTGAGTTGTCAGTTTCAGTATCGGAGTCTTTATCTTTATTGAAATTAACTTCTTTACCTTTAGTTTTACTTTTGGTACTGGTACTTGTTTTACTTTTATTTTTATTTGAATCTTTCAGCATTGTTCTTTTTTTAAACGGTTTCTTCTAATAATTTAATATCTTCTGTCTTAATTTGTTTTAACTTATTGTTTGAGTACGATAAGTCTGATCGTGATATGTAATCATATGTTTTACCACCATCCCAACTAATTCGTAGGTTGTTACCATCCCACTCTATATCTTCTGTGTCCAATCCATCAAAACCCCAAGATTCTAAAATATCAACAATAAGTTTCTTCTCGAAGTGAATTCTTTCTAAGCTAATATATACCTCTACTCTTTCATCAGTATAAGGGTGTTGAATATGAGTCATATAATCTCGGTGGAATGTTTTTCTAGTGTCTTCCTCTTCTCTTTCATAACCGAATTGAGAACTTTCCCATCCCCAATGACCCCAATCTACAACACTTGGATCTCTATCTACTTCAAGAGATTCCCAATCGACACCAAGAACTGCTTCTGATATTTCTTCTAAGAATGCAAGATCTTGTGTTTCTCTAGTTGTGTGTTCATCATAATAACCTACTGAAATGTTAGTACACTCAGGTATGAAATCTTGAAATTGAATTGAATCGGTACAAATACCACCATCATCTTTTTCAAATGTCATACCTTGTTTACCAAATTCTGATATTAAGCTATCTGCGAATTTATCGGATGCACATCTACCGTTGTATTGATAGGTAATAATAGAACTTGTACTTCGTCTATCAAAAGATACAACCTTAGATATGTTATTATCTTTGAACATGTTACCAAGTTCCATTTGATTAGCTAACCATCGTGAACCTTGACATCCCACTTCCTCACCTAAAAAAAAGTAATAAAGTCCTTTGATTCCACTATTGATCATGTTGAGCATAATAGTTACTCCTGCTTTACAATCAGCACCGAGTAAAGTTTTACCATCTGTTCCAACCATATCATCTTCGAAAAATCGGTGATTAATCTTTTGTTTCTTACCATGTTTTGAAGCTACAGAAGCAGTATCTAAGTGAGATGTAAACATAGTTGTATAATCATCACCTATCTCTAGGTAATAATTCCCATATTCATCCTGCTCAACTTCACTAGGTAAGAGGTGTTCTAGTTGATCTTCCGTTCCGTTTGGATACGTCTCACTAGTTAATTTTAAAAATGTTTCTTTAATATTTATCATTTATTGCAATGTTGTTAATTGGGTTATTATTTTCTGATGTTTTTCAGTGTTCTTTGGGTGTTCAAATCAATATCTCTTTCTTTGATATCTCTCCTTTTATCGTAATCTTTTTTACCTTGAGAAATTGAGATATTAAGTTTTGCCCAACCTCTTTCATTTATAAAAAGACTAACAGGTACTACTGTTATACCACTTTTACCTGGTTGGAGAGCTTTTTCAATTTTACGAATTTCTTTTTTACTTAAAAGTAATTTCCTAAGTCTTTTAGGTTCGTGATTTTGTGTGGATGCTTGTTTGTATTCCTTAATGTGTATATCTTTGACAAATATGTCACCATCTTCCATAATACAATATGAATCATTTATCGATACATCACCTTCTCGGATTGACTTTATTTCAGAGCCAACTAACTGAATTCCAGCAGTGAAGTTCTCTAAAAAGTTGTAATTTTTTCTGGCTTTTTTGTTTCTAACCATTCCCATACTCATAATTAAGTTGTTTTAAATGTGTTAATAATTAGGTTAAATATAAGCAATTATTTTAAAGTTTCCAAATAATACACCAATAATAATACCTAACCTTCATAAATTAATATATAATGAATGATATTAGTTAACCAATTTTGGAATTTTGATAAGGAAGAAAAATCCGATGTTTATAATACTCTTCTAAAGAATTGTATGAATAGACACATTAAAAAAATTATTGTATTCATAGTTGGGAATACTAATGTTGTTTTAAAACACCCTAAAATCCAAAAAGTATATGTTGATGATTTTCTAACAACTAGGAAAATGATCTATGATTATTTAGTTTATGATGATGTTTATCTTATATCTAATAATAATGTGAAGTTTGGTAAATCTGTTTTGAATTTTTATCGGTTTGATTTCGAAGAAGAAAACCCCATAAATATAAACGGGACTGTTGTATATAAGAGAAGAAATAATATACATACAGATGAGATAACAGAAATTGATTTCTCATATAAAAGGAAACCTAAACCTAAACCTAAAAGATCTAAGAGTAAAGATAAAAGCAAAGATATTAAACCAGTTATTGAAACTAAGTTTGATGATAATTATGTTCCAAAAGAAGATAAGAAAGAAGAGGTTAATAAATATAAAGAACCTAAAGTTAAACAAGTTGAAGATTTAACTAAAAGAAAACCTAAGAAAGGTACTACTACTACTAAGAGTAAAACTACTAAGAGTAAAACTACTAAGAGTAAAACTACTGAAAGGACTACTGAAAGTAAAAAATATCAGAAACCAAAAGAGGTATCTAAACCCAAAGTAAAACCTTCTGAACCTAAGTCTGAACATAAAGAGGAAGTTAAAACTAGAAAGATACCAATTGTTGATAAACAACAAACTAATCCTAAACCAACTTCTAATCGTAAAGTTAAGAATCATAGAGTAATAGATAGTAACTTTAATAGAAGAAATGTTAATATTGTTAAACAGCCAAGAAATTCTAAAAATAAAGTGGCTATAGTTATTCACTTATATTATCAAGATTTATGGTTCTACTTTAAAGAAAAATTAGAATCTCTTGATTATAATTATGATTTATATGTTACATTAAATGAAAGTTCTACTGTTGGACAAACCGAGTGGTTGAAAAGTAAAATCGAAAGTTTTGGAGCTAAGGTTTATATCTTACCAAACAAAGGTCTTGATATAGGACCGTTCTTATATGTTATGAATCTGTTATTTAAAAAGGATAAAAAATACGATTACTTGATTAAACTACATTCTAAGAAAAGTATTCATAATAACATAGGTGATTCATGGAGAAATTCTTTAGTAGATTCTCTTATAGGATCTGATAAAATTTTAAAAGATAATGTTCGTAAAATGAACAAGGATAATAAAATTGGAATGTTGGGTTCAAAAGAATGGATTCTAAATGATAATCAAAATTATGATAATAAGTATGTCCAATATTATAAAAACAAGCTATCGATCTCAAGTAGAGCAAATAGGTTTGTAGGTGGAACAATGTTTATGGTTGATTTTAGTATTTTAGAGAATTATTTTGAAAATAAAACTATGAGCATTTATGATGAACTAGAAGAAGGTTATTTCCAAGATCATATGAAACCTAAAAAAACCCATTCCCTTGAAAGGATACTAGGTTTTATAGTATATGATGATAATAAAGTTATAGGTTAATTAATTTCCAAATGTTATTTCTGAATTTCGCATATATGTCTTTTTATCAATATTTCTATAAGGGTTCAAAGCATTATTCCCTAATGCTACTCCAATATCATTAATATAATACCTACTTACTTCTCCAGATATTAAATTTAATTTTGACATTCTATATTCGTCTGTTGGTATAATAAATAAATAACCTCCAAGAAAAAATATAGATGGTGGTGTACTTTTATAACCTAATGAAAATGGTGAATTTACATTATCATTTTTTAATTTTAAAAGTACTGAACCAAATCTATCTTCATCTAAACCTCTATCTTCATCTAAACAAAGAGTAGATTCTTTAAGTTTCAGAATGAACTTACTAATTGGTTTCATTTCTCTTTTCTCTCTTGGTGTAGGCATTGATTTTAATTTAAAAACACCTTTATCATAAGGATACACTTTAATTAAAAATGATCTATTTCTTGGCTTAAGGTATATCCCATCATCCTTATCCCTATAAACTTTAATTTTTCATGGTCTCATTGGGGTTTAAGATTTAGTTGGTTTTAAGTGTATTTTTGACTTTATTTTTAAATCTTTTAAATCATTATCGCTAAACTGTCGTAAGTCCAGACCATATTGATTTACATGAACCTCTATAGTCTTACATATAGGTGTAATTTGTGGCTTATTTTCATCTCTAATCCTATCTTTAAATACTGAGATAATCTC
>Ga0307983_1001043_pt1 | contig 12688 bp, 12 predicted proteins | sample OrgLakmetagen991_FD_201845 | JGI IMG/M metagenome (GOLD analysis project Ga0307983, IMG submission 201845) | Saline water microbial communities from Organic Lake, Antarctica - #991 | ecosystem: Environmental > Aquatic > Non-marine Saline and Alkaline > Saline | place: Antarctica: Organic Lake... | reverse complement strand
CTATAATATTCATCTTCTTCTTGACTATAATCTATTTGTTCAAAATCGTTTTCCTCTTTTTGGGATTTTTTATCATATGTATAATTATATTTTTTATCATAATTATATTTTTTATTTAATTCTTGACTATAATCTATTTTAGAAGGTTTAAAATTATAAGAATCATATACGCGTGTTTCTAATTTAGGGGGAGATAATAATCGATGGTTAAATTTAAGAGGATCTTGACGAGTTTCTAATTTAGGGGGAGATAATAATCGAGGGTTAAATTTAAGAGGATCTTGACGAGTTTCTAATTTATCAAATTTTTGTAATAGTAAATCTATTTTTTTATTAGATAGTTCTATATGTGATTCTAATAAAGATATTCTACGATCACTTAATAAATTGATATCCGTTAGATATTTAATATCATCTTTAAATAAGATATTTGATGTATTTAATTGATTTAATTTTGTGTTAATATTATTTAACTCAATTTCAATATAACTAATATTATTCATATTTATAGTTAATTTTTATTTAATATTTTTATATATATTCAAATATTAAAATATCAATTTTTTTTATTTAAAATAATAAGTAATTGTTATACCTATTAATTATGAAATTATATAAAATTACTAATGACGATGTTTATGAAAATAATTTATTAGAAGTATTTGTAAAATATTTAACTAATTTAAAAACATTTGTAAATGCTTGTTCTATAATTAAATTTGATCATGATAATCATTTTTTAACAAAATATTATATTATCGAATATAGTGAAATTAATAAAAAAATTTATAAAACAGGTATTTACTATTATAATATTAAATCTTGTTCTTATAAATATGTTAGTAAAAAAACACAAACAAAGTCTATTTTAAATATTGACCAAACATTATATTTTTTATCATATTCTATTAAAAATGATATGTTTAATAAACTAACAAATTTATCAGAACAAAGTGATCATTTTGAACATTCCGAAGAACAAGAAGATCATGAAGAACAAGAAGAAGAGAAAGAACAACAAGAAGATAAAGAAAAAGATCAAGAAGAAGATAAAGAAAAAGATCAAGAAGAAGATAAAGAACAAGATGAAAAAGATAAAGAAGAATTAATAAATTTAAAATATAATTTAAGTATAAAAAAACAAGAAGATCGTCTTCAAAAGGAAAGAAATGAAGAAAAAAAAAGAGTATATAATAATGATATTTTAATTTATAAAAAAATTAAGGAACAAATAAAACAAAAAATAATAAATTATAATCAAATACCAGAATTATTTATTGTAAAATATAATATATTTACTGTATTAGAAAATGATAATATGATTGATAATTATGATGTATTTAATGAATTATGTGAAGCTTATATTAAAAAAACCACAATTCTCATTAATAAAGATTATATTCCACATAATATTAATTATAAAACAGAATTAAATAAAGAAAAAAAATTAGAAGAATCTCATAAAGAATTAAAAGAAACTCATAAAGAATTAAAAGAAATAGAATTAAAATTAGAAAAAGAAAAAGAATTAGAAGAAGATCGAATTTTTAATAAATTAGACAATGTATTAGAAATATTTGATTAAAATATATTTTTAACAATTCCATATAATACTTCCAAATTTAGAAGTATTATGTTTAGAATCATAAGCTCCATCTGTAGTTATAAAATCATTATGATAGTAAGTAGCTTTTAGAGTATTAATATTATTCATATAAAAAATATCAATATATTGATCGATTGGATATTTATTAATAATTGACCGAATACCATTTTTAGATATTAAATAAGCGACTGCCCCCCATTGAAAAGTTAAATTATAGAAATTATCAATAATTTTATTAGTTTTATTTAATTGTATATTTTTAAAAGAGTTATTAAAATCTGTTTGATATTTATCATTAGACCATAAAGATATATAATCTGTATCAATATTAAATTTTTCTACTTTATTAATAATATTATTAATTTCATAATTAATATTTTCTGTCGATATTGTTATATCATCTTCTAAAATAAGAAACCAATTTTTATTAAAGAAATTATTATTACTAATTGATTCTAATAATGTTTGGTGTGATAAATTACAACCTAATTTTCCTTTAATATTTTTACAATGGTCAATAAAATGATATGATGAATATTTATAATGATATTTATATTTATCAAAATATAATTTAGTATCATAAGCCTCATACATATTTAATGTACGATCAAATAATTTATTTATAGAATAAAAATTTTGTAAGCGGTTATAGTTTTTATAATATGTGATCATAAACGGTTCAAATTTTAAGTTATTATCAGTATTAAACCAATCCCATTTATTATTAAAATTAACAAAATTATTTTTATAATATTTATTAGCGATATTAATATTATTTGTATAAATAATATTAGAATCTATGTTTAAATTAGAATTAATAGAATCATTTGTATCATAAATAAATAAAGTTTTCATTATTATTTAATTTTAAATATATTGTATTAAATATATATTTTTAAATTTTTTTAAATTTATTTTTATTTATAAATTGAATATGATAATTTTTATTATCTTTTTTTAGAAGTTCGATTAGTTTTAATTCTTCGTACATATGATTTAAAACAAAAGATATCGTACATAAACTTTTATTTATTTCTTCTTTATTTTCTTTATTATCTTTATTTTCAACACAATTGATCAAAGAACAAATATCATAATAAACCATATTATGTACATAATGTTTATAAATACAACCTTTAAATTTTTTATTATTATAATTATATTCACAGTATGCACCTTGATTACAAAATCTATATGAAGATCGTAAAATAGTTGAACATTGATTTTTTTCAATAGGTAGTTTTAATTTTTGTGAAAAATATTTTTCAACATCTAATAACCATTTTAAATATATTAGTTGTGTATTTTGATTAATGTCATTATCAATTAAATAATTAATTAAAAAATTTTCATTTTCCATAAGTTTATAATCATTATATTTATCAAAATTACGAATATCGATAATTTTATCAATATCTATTATTTTTTTTTCTATTTCATGTTTTCCAATACAAGTTTGTTTATTTGAACATATTTTGTTTGTTTCTTTTTCGATAAAAAAATTAGAATCAATATCTAAATTAATATCTGAATCAAAATTTAATAAATCGTCCATAATACTATTATAATCAAATAGATTAACATTTTATATAATTTATTTCAATTTTTTATGTTTTTTCCATTCCAAATATGAAGTTCTAATATGAATACTTGCATAAACAATAATAGTCCATAAAAATAATGTTTGTAAAGTATTACTAAATATATAATCAGGATTCATTACATTACAAAAAAAACTTTCACCCATTAAATTTTCACATACATTAGATAATGTAATTGGAACAAAAAAAATTATATTATACACAATTCTAAAAATATAATAAATAAAATAAAATGGTAAAAATAAAATATTTAATATCGAAAACATTTTTAATTATATTATTAATATCTAAATTTATTTTTACTTTTTAACATACCATTTTTTGCTAATTGATCCGCTTGATCATTCCCATTCCAATAATACCATTCTTTACTTGTTTTTTCAGGTTCTTTTTTATGTGCTCTCACATGTTCAAATTCAATATTATATTTATTTTTATATTTAAATAATTTTTTCATATATTCTAAATTTGATACACTTTTATTTTGTTTTCCTTTTTTTCGTTGCCAATTATTTTTTTCCCATTTTGAACACCACGAATTCATAGAATCGTGTACATATTTACTATCTGTATATATTTTTACTGTAAATTTATAATCATGTTCTTTTAATATTTTTTTAATTTTTTTTACCGCATATATACAACCCAATAATTCTGTTTTTTGATTTGTTGGATTACTAACTTTAATAGTTCTGGATATATTTAAATTTTTATAATCTGGAAAATAAACACCAATACCTCCATGACGCATTTTATTTTTTGTATCATTATAAGATGATCCGTCTGTAAATGCTATAATTTGTTTAACTTTAATGTTACTTTCCATTTATTTATTGTTTTATTATTTATTAATTAATAAAATTAATTCAAATTTTTAATAAAAATTTGAAATAATATATTTAATTAATAAAATGTTTAAAATACAATATAAAATAACAAATAAATGTCTTCTGTATCATCGGGTGAATTAGATAGTGATTATAAAGATTTTACTGGTGAAATCTTTAATAATCGTTATGTGATAATTTATAAAATTGGTGAAGGTGGATTTTCAACTGTTTGGTTGAGTTATGATAAAAAAGACAAACAATTTTATGCTATAAAAGTTTTAAATGGAGATTTTATAGAATCAGGAGATTTAGAAATTGAAATTATTAAAAAATTATTAATTTTACCTTATAAAAAAAGTAAATATTTTCAATTATACAAAGAAACATTTATTGAAACTTATGATGAACAAAAACATATATGTATTGTTAATGATCTTATGTGTGGTTCATTAGATGATATTATGAAAGCCAAAAAATATAATAAAGGGTTTGATTTACAAACTATTATAAAAATTATTAAAAATCTTTTAGAATCATTAGATATTTTAAATAATACTGGTTATATACATACAGATATTAAACCTGATAATATTTTATTAAAAGGACAAACAAAACAAACCGAAAAAATAATTAATCAATTTCTACTATTACTCAAAAATTATAAAAAAAAAATTAATTATAAAAATGTTGTAGAACAAACATTACTTAAATTATCATTAAATGAATCCGATTCTGAAGATGAAATAGATACTGTTTCTGAAACGGAATCTAATTCTGATAGTGATGATTCAAATAGTGATTCAAATAGTGATTCAAATAGTGGTTCTAATAGTGATTCAAATAGTGATTCTGGCAGTGATTCTGATAATAAAACTATTGAGGATTCTATTTCAAATAGTCATAAAAGTAGTCGATCAATAAATTCAATTTATATTAAAAAAAATATAACAAAATTAACAGATTTTGGAACGAGTATAAAAAATAGTAAAACACAAGGATTAGAAATTCAAACAAGATATTATAGATCACCTGAAGTTATACTTGGTTATTATACAACATCAAATTGTGATTTATGGAGTGTTGGTTGTACATTGTATGAATTATTAACAAATAAATTATTATTTGATCCTTTAAAAACAGATCAAATAACACGCGATCAATATCATATTTATATGATTATATCATTATTTGGAAAGATTCCTGATAAGATGTTATTAAATAGTAAATTTACTAAAAATTATTTTACAAAGAATAATACATTGAAATGTTTTAAAAGTATCGAATATATTGATTTTTCAAAAAAAATATATGATAATTTAAAAAATAAAAATATTTCAAAAGAACAAATTAAAATAATTACTGAGTTTTTAAAATTATTATTAGTAATAGAACCAGAAAAAAGATTAAGTTATAATAAATTGCTCAAACATAAATTTTTTTCTTTATAAAAAATTATAAATTTATTTAGAATTTATATAAATTCTAAATAAATCTATTACTATCTCCATATGAACTACCTCCATATGAACTACCTCCATATGAACTACATCCATAAGAACTTGGTCCATAAGAACTTGAACCATAATAACTTGGACCATAAGAACTTGGACCATAACTACCTGAATACCCTCGATTTATAGAAACACTTGGGGTATGATGAGAACTAAATCCTTTTGATTGATGAAGTTTAGAATGTTTTTGCGAACTGGAAGTTTTACTTTTTTGAACTCCCAAATAATTGGCTAAAGGCGGTGACTCGTAATACATTGGTCCTTGACCATGCTGTTGTGTTTTGCTTTTTAATGGAGAATAAATAATACTTTGTGCCACTTTGGCACGATAATACTGCTTACATTTTTCTGGCAGATTATCGTATTCTGCACTACTCATATCAGGAAGATCTTTATACATGACTGACTAATGATTTGAAAGTTTGATTGAAATGTTAAAATTTAATGAAGTATATAAAAAATTAATATTTCAATTTTTTTTATTATATTAGTAATATGACTAAATTAAACTGGATTACACAAAAAGGTAAATATGTTAAATTAATTGAAAATACTAATCCATGGTATATTAATAAAACTGATACGCCCGTTAAACCCAAAGGTATTGTTAAAAGAACACGACGAATATTAAATAATCATAATGAATATAGATTTTATGATAGTGCTGATTATAAAAGTAAATCTAAATTAGATTTAACAAGACCCGATATGGGTTATGGTTATTCATTTGGTGATAGAGCAAGAATTGAATGTTTTGAACAAAATGAAAAAAATGACGAAGATAATCAATCTTATAATTATCTAAATATATTATTTTATTTATTGCTGATATATTTTATTATAAAAATTAAAAAATAATTTTATTATTTTATTATTTTTTATTACGATTCATAATTTTAATACGTGAATGAGTATTCAATCTATAATTATTTTTAATAACATTTGGTATAATTGGTTTTTGTTCAAAATTATACGATTGTATAATTCCACGATTATATAAATATATATTAGGATCAAGAATATAATAATCATTTTCGAATGGATTATCTTGTTTAAAAATTCTAAACATTTTTTTAGTTAATATTGGTATCAAATGACAGTATTTTTCTAATAACCATATATAAAAATATTTTAAATTATTAAATTTTTGATCTTTAATATTTAATTTATAAATATTTTTATAAATTGTTCTAATTTCATCAGAGTCGTGTTTTTCTAAAATATCCATAGGATTAATAGTTTCTAATTTATCCAATAAAAAATAATTAAATTTAGGTTTTATTTCAGTTGTATCAAATTCTGAAAATTGTCTTTTATTATATTTTAAATATTTATAAATATCTACACAATAATTTCCTCCATAATATTCATCTTTAATAGTTAAATCACATGATAAATAATCCGCATAAATAATAATTGTTTTGATATTAAAATAATTTCCAATTGAACTTATAAATTTTATAAAATCTTCTTTTGAAAATGGTTTTTTTTGTAATGACACCGAATATTTTAAATAATAATTTACAAAAATAAAACTTCCATTATCATCTTCACCTATTTCTATAGTAAATACTATATGATTATTTTTTACCGAATATAACATAAATCCATTTTCTGTTTTATTAGCATAAAATGGACGATAAACATTTGTACTATCATACGTTTCACATATTATAGTATATTCTTCATTACCTATTTTAGTATTTATATGACCCTTTTCATTAATATATTTTAAAGAAAAAGCCTTTATTTTTTCTTCAACACTAATACTATTTGTTTTAGGTAAATCTAAAAAATCAATTAATGTATTAGTTGATTGTGGTTTTTCTTCGAAATATAATTTTTTTCTACCCGTATATGAAAATTCATATTTAGTTGTTATTTTTACACTATAATTATAATTTGGATGATAATATTTTACATTTGAATCTTTTTTTTCTAATTTTAAAATACTATTTGGAGCTAAAATAATTTCTTCTTCTTTAGGGAATAATGATATTGTTTCAATACATAATGCAATACCTTTGATATCTTTTGGAATTTTTATTTTAATTAAAATAAAACCAAATTTATAATCTTCACTTTGATAAAATGGATCTCGTGTTGTTGATAAAAAACTTTCTGGAATATATTGATCACCTATTTTTAAATTTGATATATGTTCATCATTTTTTATAAATCTATACAAAATATAATTTTTATCATATGATGGACAATTATTAATTAATTCATTCATTGATTTTATTTGCTCTTCTAAAAATATATTTTGAGTTTCATAATTCATTTGATTTCTTAAATAAGTATTCATATAATAAGATCCTTGTAAAGAATAATATTGAACAATACCAATTTTATTATTTAATATTATATGATTTTGATGTTCTTCAATAATATTTGCTGAAATATCATTTTCTTTTACCCGACTACATAAATTTAATAATTTTTTATTATCATAAAATTTTAAATCGGGTTTTATTAAATCCATATTTAATGCTAAATTTATTAACTCTGAACGTTTATAATATGGTTCTAAATGACCAAAATGACGTTTAAAAGATGGTTTAATGCATAGTGTAATATTTTTACCAACTTCATTCGCATAATAATAAAAAACTTTAATATATGTTTCTTTTAAAACTGTATTATCAAATGAATTTAAAAAATTTAACATCATAATTAATTTTCTAATTTTTCGCTCATTTAATATTTTCTTACTATCATTTTTTATTTTATCTAAATTTTTTTTAGTATTAATATAATTCTCTTTTAATTCTTCTATTAAAATTAAATCTGGAAATCTATAATGTTGTCTTAAAACACGATTATATACATTCTCGCGATTTATTAAAAATAAATTCTCTACAAATATATCATATAATGGTATTTTATTATCTAATCTTGATAATACATCTCTTATTTTTTTTACTATATCTTCAAAATTTTCTTTTTTAAAAATATCTTTTAATTTTTTATCAATTTTATCATCTTTTTCTGGTAGTCTAATATGACCATTATATAATAAATCTAAAATTTCATCCTTTTCAAACTCTTTTATTATATTTTCTTTTTTATCGAATAAATAATAATATGTTAGCATTTTATTATAAATTATAAAGTTATAATTTATAATAACAAATTTATTTTTATAAAACAAATATTTCATCATCAATATATAATTCAACATATCTTTGACTTTGATCAAAAATTAATACCGTATCATTCATTATTATTTTTAATAATTCATTATCACTTATTTTTATTTTTCTTATATAAATTTTTACAATACTCCCTTTTATTATATCACTTATTATAAACTCTATTGTTCCTTTTTTATATAAATCAATAAAAACTAATGAACTCTCTAAATTCACTTTTGTAATTTTATTATTTAGTTTTATTATTTGAGGTGTTATTTTTATAAAATTTTCTATTGATATTATATTTGTACTTATATTTCCACGCACTAAAACATTATTTGATCCCTTGTTTATATTTAATATTCCATTAATACTTGTATCACTATTAATTATTGTCTCTTTATCAGATATTCGTGTATTACTTATATTAATTTCATTTGTATCAATTAAAGTTGATTTTATAGTATTTATTCTTTGTTTTTCATTACCAATATTTATATTTTTACCATTAATATTTTTTTTAATAATAATATCTTTATCATTTATTTCTATCCCCGACGAATTAAATTTATCTGTCGATATTGTTTGAGTAGTAATATTTTGAACATCTAAATTATTTTTAATATTTATATTTTGAACATCTAAATTATTATTTATTTTTACATTATTTAATTCACTATTATTTAATATTTTTAAATCTTTTCCCAATATATCCTCATCTACAATTAAATTTCGTTTTATACCTATTCCTCCATTTGTTGTTAATGAACCATTATGACTTTCTATAGATTTTTTATTACTGTCTATTACAATCTCATTAAATATTTTTTTATTAAACATATATTAACGACTATTTAATTATCGCACATTAAAATATTTTATATTAAACTTATTTTATTAATTAAATTTATTTATAAATTTAATTAATTGTTATCTTTTATTTAGCAATTGGAGAAAAAATATCGGGCAATTTCGTAGGTTTTGATGTAGAGATTGGAGAAAAAATATCGAACAATCTTATGGGTTTTGTTGTTGAGATTGGAGAAAATTTATGTGTTGCAAAATCTTTAGTAATTTCTTTCAATGATTTTACAAATTGTTCTTGTGAATTTGTTTGTTCTCTTGTAAAAGATCGTTCAACCGTACGATCAGAAAGATGTTCAAATTCTTTTAATGATTCGATATGATCAAATGATAAAGTTGAGTTTGTTTCATTATCACAAACACTCGCTGATTTCATATTATCAATAGAAACATCAATTGAGTTGGAATAGTTTTTATTAAGAGAAATATCACGAATATCAATCTTTAAGACAAAACCCATTGGTTGATCAGCCATTGTTGATTTATCCGTAGTTGTTGTATGCGTAATATTCATAATTTTGAGATATACGAAATAGGTTAAAAGTAATATATTAAAATAAAAAGGATTAGTATTTTAATATTTCAATTTTTAATTCCAACCATAATATTCACCAAAATCAATAATTGAATTTTGTATTTGAAACATTAATTTTTTATAATTATATATTTTATCTTCTAAAACTTTATTAATAGCATAAACTTTTATAACAAATATATTTTTTTCATCTATTTTAACATTATTAAAACCATATTGACGAAAACTATTTTTACCTTGAATAATATTATAACCATTTAATTTTATTAAATATTCATTTTTTGTTTCTATTTCTGGCAATTCATTTATGTAAGGAGAAATTTTTGGTAATAACCAATTATTAATACATTCTGTTTTATTATTTATTAAAACAATATAACTTTTAGCAGATTGAACGTGATCCCATTTTATATGAGGAGTTTTATTTGAAAGTTCAAAATATTTTCCATTATCAAAAGTATTAGAAGTTATTTTCATTAAATTTTAATTTATTTTATAAATTAATAAAATAAATTAAATTAAATTAAATTAAATAATACTATCAATATTTTCCATAGCATCTTCAAAATTTTCTACATCAGTTTCTTTATATTTAACACCAAAAATATAATTTGATTTCATTGTATATTCATTATTTACAAAGTAATCTTTTAATTCTTTTTTAGCAGGACAAGAAGAATTAGTATAACTTTCTCTATACCATTCTTTGAATGCTTTATAAATATCACTTAATGAAATTTTATCATTATTCTTTTTAGTAACATTTATATTTTCTATCATAAATTCTAAATAAACATCACTATCTTTCTTATATTTATTAGTAAATTCTTTAACTTTTGGAGGTTCTCTAACACCAAATTTTATATAATCTTTATAATATTTATGAATTAATAACCACATGAAAGCACTTTTTAAGTCTTCAAATTTATCATTAAGATTAAAATCTTTATAAAATTGTTTTTTAGGATTTTTAATTTTTTGATCGTGATCTAAAAATTCAGATTCCCATGGTGTTACTCTTAATCTTCTCCATGTACCACCATCTGTTGATGGAATATGTGGGAGTCTATTGCACGTTAATAATAGTTTAAATTGTGGTCTAAAATAAAATGGATCTCCAAATAGTTTTCTTGTTTGGATTTTATCACCACCGGATATTTCTTTCATTCTTCCTACATATAATTTATCATCATTTTCTGGTTCTTGAAATACAACAAAACGTTTTCCATGAGTTTCTGCTAATTCTGGTGATGCTGCTCCACTTGAACCTTGTTTTCTTGTTAAAAATGTAATTGGTAAAACACCGGAATATTCACCTAATAATTTATCAATAAATGTTACTGTAATTGATTTACCATTTGAACCACAACCTGTCCAAATAATACATTGTTGTTTTTTAGTATAACCATCTAAATATGATGAAATTAAAGTTAAAATATAATTTTTCATGATACTTTCTGTATGCATATTTTGAAATAGTTTTTCAATTTCTAATACATATTCATGACTCATACTATATTCTTTATAATTATAACCAACTGATAATGTAATATAATCATCTGGTGTTCCTGGTCTAAATATATTATTTTTTAGATCATAAATACCATTTTCAAAACCAAGTAAATCTTTATTATCATCTAATAATTCAATAAAATTTTTATCATAAAACATACTTCTTGATTCATCCATAATTTTATTTTTTTTAGCACTACTTTTTAATTGTTTTATTAAATTATTAATATTGTCTATTCTTTTACTACACATATCTTTTTCCATACCTTCAACAATATTTCGTTGATTAATATAAAATTCCATTAATGAAAAAAATTCTTCAACTAATTGTTCTGATATTTTTGTTCTTAAAGTATGACCATCTTCAATCATCACCCAACGATGATCTTGAAAATGATACCATACAGTTTTAGTTTTTTTCATTTCAGCACATACAAATTCATTTTTAAATAAACCATAAACTACTTTTGCTAAATCATAATCAGTTCCACTTTCAGCTTCTTTAATAATAGGTCTAATAGTTTCTCTAATAATTTCAACATATTTCTTAGGATTATCTAATTTTGCATAATAATGTAATGTTCTAATTGAATAGCCGTCATTTTTCATATTATTCCACATATTATCACAAGCATAAGAATCATATTTTGATTTACATTGTTGTGAAAATAATTTCCATGTTTTACATAAAGAATATGAGATGTTGTGTAAAGTCCATCCTATAACAATCCAATCTTTATAAGATTCAGCACGTTTTGGATCTAAGATTTTTGTAAGTTTTTTTGCTAATTCAATAGTTGTTTTATTTTTATCATTATGATCAATATCATTATTATCAAACATATCTTCTTGTTCATCTATATTTTGTGGTTCTTTTTTCTTTTTAGTTTTAGTTTTATTAATATATTTTTTATCAATTAAACTTAATTTTTGTTCAAATTCATGCAATTCTTCTTCATCCATAGCTTTAATTTTTAATTCATTCTCATTTCTAAATTTTCGAACAGAAAAATATGTTGGTCTTTTCTTTTCTTGATATTCTTCTTCATCTAAATCTAATTCTAATAATTTATAATCAAAACCTCTTGATAA
>Ga0307983_1001042_pt1 | contig 12691 bp, 6 predicted proteins | sample OrgLakmetagen991_FD_201845 | JGI IMG/M metagenome (GOLD analysis project Ga0307983, IMG submission 201845) | Saline water microbial communities from Organic Lake, Antarctica - #991 | ecosystem: Environmental > Aquatic > Non-marine Saline and Alkaline > Saline | place: Antarctica: Organic Lake... | reverse complement strand
GCGCTACCAACAACCGGGGAAAGATTTGGAGCAGTTTTTTGGAGCAGTCATTAATGGAGTTTTTAATGTTCGGCGTCTACCCTCTGCAGCCAACAAAAACAGAACACACTACACCATAGCTCCGCAAGCGAAACCACAGAGACAACATTTAGGAAATACCCCAACCACCTCCGGGGCAATATCTCAGCAGTGGCGTTTCGAGCTAAATACGCCGGCGATGGAGCTTAGGGTCGACGAACTGGCGCGCGACCGCAAATTGCTAGCAACCTTCCACACGGCGACGGCAGTGATGGCGGTAACAGCAGTGATTCTCGTGGTGCTTATGTTTATTCTGGGCGTAGAGGCGGGTAAGGCGGCGGCGCTGAGCGGAGAGACGGTGGGCGACCTGCTGAGCTGCGAGCAGCCCGCGGAAGGCAAACAGGCGGCAAAAAGTGCGCGGGCGGCGACGTGACCGCGCGCTACCACAGGCTGTCTATCACCTGCGAGACGCTTCGGCGGTTGGCGGCGACGAACTCCTCGTCTACGAGCAGGTCGGTGGACCCGGCGCCGATTTTTGGGATGCTCCCGACCATGAGCGGCGTGAGGAGCCCGTAGATGGGGTTGGTGAGCCCGCCGAGCGCGGCGCGAACGAACACGTCGATGGGTCCGTGCGCGGCGGCGCGCAGCATGACGTTGTTGGGTTCGCGGGAGGCGATGCCGCTTCCCTCGAACGGCGTGTGGCGTCCGGTGACGGTCATCTGGTCGGCGTACAGGATGAGGTGCCTAGAGTTGGGGGCGCGCCCGCCCATGAACCGGCGAATTTCGTGTATGATGCGTGCGCGCCCGGCCTCGATGCCGAACATCTTGATGGTGTCGCCGATGGACGACGACACGAGCGACCCGACGTCGACGCGCGTGTGCAGCGCGGCGCCGTGCAGGTTGGTGCCGGTGGTGCGGATGACGTACGTCTCGTTGTCGGTGACGAGCTGCCCGGCGTGGGCGTTGGCGGACCCGTCGGCGTTGTGCGCGGGCACGACGCGGTGCCTGCGCGCGGCCTCGACTCGCGCCTCGAGGATGCCGGGCACGCCGCGCAGCGGCCTCTCGCGCATGACGCGGAACGCGGCGGCGGCGGTGGTGGTCTCGTCGTGGCGCGACCCGGAGAACGAGCTGGCGTCGAGCCACACGCGCACGACGACGGGCGACGGCCGTCCGGCGGCGCCGACGTCGCCCTCGGTGCTGTGCAGCACGGTGGCGGCGGGCTCCATGCTGCGCAGCCGCGTGATGATGGTCTCGAGCGCGACGCTTTTGGTGACGAGCAGCATGCGGTCGAGCACGAACCGGCAGCACCACTGCGTGGCGGCCCCGGCGGCCCCGGCGAGCGGGTCGTTCTCGACGGACTCGCGCATCCACCCCCAGTCCCCGCCTACGCCGGCGTAGGCGGGGAAGAAGTCAGCGGCGCGTACTCCGGGCGCGCCGGCGCGCAGCTCGTCGGGCGCCGGCAGGCGCTCGTACAGCACCTCCCAGCTAACGAGCAGCTGGTCGAGCGTGAGCAGCTTGAGCGAGTCGGCGAGCTCCTGCAGCAGCGCCTTGTCGTTGGTGGGCACGTGGCGCACGCCGCCGTCGCGCCCGACGACGGGCACGAGGCCGCGCAGCAGCATCTCGCTGCTGCGCTCTTTGGCGACGGGCCGCGCGCTCATGATCTCCTCGGGGCGCACGATGCCGGACTTGTTGGTGCCGCCGGCGACGGACCGGTGGTGCGAGTCGAGCATGTACTGCGTGAGCGGCTCGGAGACGGCCTGCGAAGCGTGCAGGCCGACGGCGGACCCGGGCGAGATGAGGCTCTGCTGGAACCGCAGCCGCACGGCGTCGAACACGGCGAGGAGCTGCGCGGCGCCGGCGCCGTAGGCGTGCAGCCGGGCGCTGCCGAGCTCGACGCGCACGACGCGCGCGAGGTGCGAGACGGCGGCGGCGAGGGGCGGCGGCACGGGCCGGCGCAGCGCGCGCTGCCGCTCGTTGAGCAGCAGGTACGGCAGGTCGTCGCAGAACGCGCCCACGTGCGCGTGCATCAGCTGCAGGGCGTCGAAGTCGGGGGGCGCGTCGGCGCGCGTCGCGGACCCGAACACGTCCTCGGCGGCGGCGCGCACGTTGACGGCCATGAGGATCTTGTCGGACACGGTGTAGCTGAACGTGGTGCAGGCGAGCGTGAGCACGACGCGGCGGTAGGCGTCGCGGTCGGCGAGCAGCCGCGCGACCTCGCCGGCGTGCCAGGCGGGCGCGACGCCGCCGAGGAGGAACTGCGCCCGCACGGCGGCGTCGCTGAGCATCGCGGTGGCGAACTCGACGGGCTCGACCTGGCGCGCGTCGAGCCCGTCGTCGCCGTACAGCAGCTGCACGGTGCGCCCGGCGACGACGGCGCGCAGCGCGTCGGTGACGGCGGACTGCAGCGACATGACGGACTTGCGGTTGGCGTACCCGGTGGAGGCGGTGGCGAGGGCCTTGCTGGTGAGGTCGTTGCGCCCGTTCATGGACCCGAAGAAGTGCTCGGCGGCGGACAGGCCGAGGATGTAGTTGCTGCGCACGAACCCGGACGCCTCGGGCGACATGTCGCCGCGCGGGTAGTACGCGAGCGTGCGCCCGCCGGCGCCGGGCTGCATGCGGCGCGAGTTGATGGTGACCTGGCCGACGGCGGCGACGATGTTGATGATGTTCATGAAGTTGCCCTTGGACCCGGTGGCGACCATCTGGAACAGGCCGTTGGTCTCGGGGTCGACGGCGCTGAGCACGGGGCCGAGCACCTCGTCGGGCGTCTTGAGCGCCTCGAGCTGCAGCCGCTCGTAGAACTCGCGCGTGGACATGCCGAGCGGCGGCACGATCTCGCCGCGCACGAGCCGCGCGCTGATGAGCTCGGACTCGCGCACCATGCCGGCGACGATCTCCTCGACCTCGCGGCGGCGCGCGTCCGGCACGACCATGTCGGCGATGGACGTGGTGAAGCCGCGCGCGTTCATGTGCGCGATGGTCATCTGCTGCAGGGCGAAGATGGTGCGCAGCGCCTCCTCGGGGCCGTACGCGCGCGCGATGCGGTGGAACAGGCCGCCGCGCGCGCCGGACCCGACGGTGGCGCTGTCGAGCACGCCGGTGACTAACGTGCCGCGGTCGATGACGGTCTCGGTCTGGTCGGGCCGGAACCGCACGTAGGCCTCGGCCTCGTCGGAGAACCACTTGGGGCGCTTGCGGAGCGAGACGGGGCGCTGGCGCAGCAGCATGCTGAGGGCGCCGCGCCCGTCTATGGTGTCGACGCCGGTGAAGTCGGGCGCGGCGAGCGCGCCGCTCCCGGCGACGGCGCGCTCGAACAGCTCCATGGCCTGCAGGCGCCCCATGGCGGGGGCGACGGACAGCAGGAAGCTGCCGACGGTGGAGTCCTGCACCATGCCGAGCACCGGCGTGGAGCTCTTGGTGGAGATGAACGCGTTGGCGACCTTGGCGAGCACGAGCCCCTCGGCCTGCGCGCCGGGGATGGCGATGACGACGAGGTTCATCTCGTCGCCGTCGAAGTCGGCGTTGTACAGCGGCGTGGACGTGACGTTGAACGCGAACGTCTTGCGCCGCGGCGGCGTGGGCAGCGGGCTGCCGGCGTACATGTCGCGCATGACGACGACGGTGTGCACGTTCATGCTGGACCGCTCTAGCGACGGCTGGCGGTTGAACAGCGCGAGGTCGCCGGTGATGGTGTCGCGGTGCAGCCGGTCGCCGGGCTCGAGGCGGGCGGCGCCGCGCATGCCCTCGACGTCGTGCGTGGTGCGCGTGGCGGCGCGCCACACGCGGCTGGCGCCGGGGTACTGCCGGCGCCCGTTGAGGAAGAACCGCGTGAGGTACGCGAGGTTCTCGGGCGTGACGGTCTCGACGACCTGCAGCGCGCGCGCGAACGACTCCGGGATGCCGACCTGGTGCGGCGCGAGGCTGCTGCGCCCGGAGATGGTGTTGCGGCCGATGCTCCACACGCGGCGCCCGGCGATGTTGCGGCGTATGCGCCCGGCCTTGCGCGGGATGCGGCGCGCGACCGACTCGCACGCGCGCCCGCCCATGACGAGGCCGCGGCGGTTGCTGCGCTGCGTGGCGCTGGCGCTGCTGCCCATGAGCAGGTCGTACACCAGCTGCTGCATGTCTTCCATCTCGGCGGCGAGCTCGTCGGGGACGGCGGCGCCCGGGCCGCCGTCGGGCAGCGCGCCGACGGAGCCGCGGACGCGATCCGCTGCGTTGACGATGTACCGCAGGATGCCGGTGATGTCGTGGTACGACGAGCCGTGGCCGCCGGGGCCGCTCATGCGCACCGCCGGACGGATGGACACCGGAGGCACCTGCAGCGTGCGCATGAGCAGGCGCGACGGGTGCGCCAGCGCCGGGTCGCGCCCCAGCGCCGCGACGGCCTCGTCGGCCACGCGCCCGAACACGCGGGCTATCTGGAACGGGTGCACGCGGCGGCTCGACACCACGCCGTCGCGCCCCGCCACCTCCACGCTGAACGAGAAGCTGTTGTTGAGGTCTTTCACGACCTTCGGGTGCACCGCGCGGCAGTGGGGGCACGTGGCCGTGCCGTCGCCTTTGCTCACCGACGCCGCCAGCGCGAGGCGGCTGGCCGCGCCCGCGCGCGCGACGCGGTCGTTGGACGCCGGGTCCGCCATCAGCCGCGAGCACGACAGGCACACGACGCGCAGCCAGCGGCGCACCTCGTCCACCGCGAACGGGAGCACCAGCGGGAACGGCAGCTCCACGTGGCCCGGGTGGCCCGGGCACGAGATGCGGCCGTGGCCGCACGTGCTGCACGAGTACCGCATGTCGGTCGTGCCCATGCGCGGGTCGTACAGGCCGCCGGTCACCGGCTTCTGGCCGCTGAACAGGTCCGACGAATGCACCCGCGCCTTGGACCGGGCCTCGCGCTGTTGGTCCGACTGCACCCCGTAGGACACGCTCTCGATACGCGTTTGCGCTGCCATGTTTCCCCTGTGTCCGGAGGCCGGATTATAGAGCGCCCCGAAAGGTTCAAATGCGCCCGCCCGAAAAACCGCGCGTCTATACTGCGCCCGCGACACACCGGGTCCACGCACACGTACCGCCCCCCCAGCGCACGGCTGTACGGCTGCTGCCTCGAGAAGGCACACTGCGTTCTGTGAACTTCACGCGCGGCCGTGGCCGCGGCCACGGACGCAGCGGCCGGTCGCCCGGCGCCCTGCCGCTGCGCAGGTATCCCAGCAACGAATGGACCCAAGATTTGGAAGACTGGCTCAGGGGGCTGGGGTTTCAGGCCGCTGTGGAGGCCGACATATACAGGCACATGTCCGCCATCAGCAAATCTTGGAACGATCGCTCAAGAATCGTCTCGGGAATTATATCCGGGCTTGTGGGTGTGGAGGGGCTGTTCGCCGTGTTTGGCGGGGATGACGAGCCCATGTGGGCCCGCATACTGGTCACGGTGCTCAGTGTTATTTCGCTGTGCCTGGTTACCGCTGTGGGCGTGTGGAGGCTGGACGATGTACACGCGCAGTCCGAAACCACCCACACCCGCCTGCTCACGTTCAAGCGGAGCATCGAGCTGCAGATGTGCATCGGGTGGGGGGAGCGGCCGCCCGCTAACCACTACAGCGAGACCCTGCTGAGCGAGTACGAGACCGTCATGCTCGCCGCGCCGCAAATGTACAAGTCGGCCGTGCGCGCCGCCGAACGCACGTTCATGACCGTGTACGTGTCTTCGTGCACGCACCGCCTGTTCCGCGCCATGGGGGAGGCCAGCGGAGACAGCGGCGACAGCGGCGGCAGCGGCGACCGCGGCGGCAGCGGCGACAGCGGCGGCAGCGGCGACCGCGGCGGCAGCGGCGACAGCGGCGGCAGCGGCGACCGCGGCGGCAGCGGCGACGCGCCGCCGTGGACCGACGCCCGCGCGTGCTACGAAGGCTGCGCCGAGGCGCCCCCCGTGCTGCGGCTGTCGGGCGCGGTGTCCCCGCTGGCTCCTTTCCCGCTGGGCGCGCCGCGGCCGCGCGACGCCGGCCGGTGCGCGCTCGGCGGGGACTACGGAGCGGAGGCCGCCGAGTGCGCCACCGCGCGCGTGGCCCGGAGGTTTACGGAGCAGCTGCGCCCCGCGGCGCTGCAGGCCGCCAGCTACGCGGACCCGCTGGCGGCCGAAGCGCGGGGCTTTGGCGCGTCGGCCGGGTCCCGCAGCCCTTCGCCCGAGCCCCGCAGTGCCCGGGTCGTCACATACAGCGCCTCCACAGAGCGCACAGCGTCGCCGGAACACCGCAGCCGGGAGGTGACGTACGGCAGCGCCCACGGGTACCTGTCGGACTCCAGCAACGAGACCGACGTGCGCACGCTGCTGTCCAGCATACGGCCGGCGGCGCCACGCGCTGGGCTAGGCAAAAAGCGGCGCCACGCGCTGGGCTAGGCAAAAGCGGCGCCACGCGCTGGGCTAGGCAAAAGCGGCACCACGCGCTGGGCTAGGCAAAAGCGGCTCCACGCGCTGGGCTAGGCAAAAGCGGCGCCACGCGCTGGGCTAGGCAAAAGCGGCGCCACGCGCTGGGCTAGGCAAAAGCGGCACCACGCGCTGGGCTAGGCAAAAGCGGCTCCACGCGCTGGGCTCACGCGCAGGGCTAGGCAAAAGCGGCGCCACGCACTGGTCTCACGAGCAGGGCTAGGCAAAAAGCGCGCCGGCGTCACGCGCACTCGCGCAGCAGCCGCGTGACGGGGTCCTCCGCCACGGCATCCCCGGGCGCGGGCTCGGCGGGCCGAAACCCGAGCGCCTTGGCCTGCGTCGGCTTGCCGGTTTTGGAAGACAGCTCGGGGTACTCCACGGTGAGCAGCCGCCCGGCGAAGTCGCGCTCGAACCGAGTCTGCGGCGACCCGGCGGCCGCGGGGAGGCCCAGGCACTCGTAGATGCGGTACCGCAGCGCGTACGTCGTGTTTTTTGGCACCACGTTGAACCGCTCGGCGACGCCGGTGGGGCTGTCCGCGGCGGGGACCTCGCACGTCCAAATTACAGCGCCCAGGTCTTTGCCGATCTCGCCCTGCGTGTAGCCCACCACCGCGAACTCCGAGTCCAGCAGCGGCTTGACCTTGAGCAGGTTGGAGCTGTGGTAGTTTTTGGTGCCGTACCGGTAGGGCTTGTCGTTTTTGCGCACGATCGCGCCCTCGTAGCCGTCGCGCACGAACTCCTTGGCGAGAGCCCGCGCCCGCGCCTCGGAGTCGGCGGCGAAGTTCTCCACCCGCCGCGCGTGCGCGAGCGGCCCGCCCCGCGCAGCCTCGGCAAACAGCAGGTCGAGAAACTGCTGCCGGGTGGAGCTGACGACCGGGCACCCCGCGGCGGTCAGCGCGGGAAAGAAGCAGTCGAACACCCAGAACGCGAGGGACTCGCCGCCCGCGCTGCCGCGCGCCTGCCCCGAAATCCACCGCAGGCTCTTGCCGTGCTCGTAGAGCTCCCCGTCTAGGTACACGGGCGGGCAGCCGCCGGGGGGGCGCGCGCCCGACGCGCCGACCACCAGCACGCGCGGCTTCTTCGGGTCGGTGGCGACGGCCCACGGGTCTGTGCCGCGCGCGGCGACGAGCCGCGCCCACGCGGCCGGCGCGGCGTCGAGCAGCCGCCGCATGTCGCCGGCCGCGAGCCCCGGGTAGTCGCCGCCCTTGCGCGAGTAGAACACCGGCGCGCCGTCCTCGCCGGCCTTGACCACGAGCCGCACGCCGTTGAGCTTGCGCTGCACGGTCACGCCAGCGCGAAACACCGCGTCGCTCAGGCACGCGTCGGCGGAGTCCCCCGGCTTCTTCACCAGCATCGGCAGCGGGCGGCTGGACAGGTCGAACGCGGGCGGCCCGGCGGGCGCGGCCGCCGCGCCCTCGGCGGCGGAGACGAGCGCCGCGCCCTCGGCGGAGGAGACGAGCGCCGAGCCCTCGCCAGGCCTGCCGGCGGCCCGGAGCTGCTTGTTGTACAGGCCGAGCGCGTCGCGCAGCGCCTGCGTGGCGACGTTGGTGGCGTTGCGTTTGCCGGCGTTTTTGCCGCGCACGACGTACGTCGGCGTCTTGCCGCCGTGCCGGTCGCCGCCGTCGTGCCACGTCTCGGTGGTGATCACGCCGCGGTGCCCCGGGAGGTCCGGCACCGGCTGCGCGAGCACGGACGCGCTGTCGAACGGCGCCGGTGCGCCGCCGCGCTCGACGCGCACGCGCAGCGCCCAGTTGCGCACGTTGCCCCGCGCGTCGCGGGCGCGCACGACCGGGAAGTCGTACGCGGTGCCGCCGTCGGCGAACGCGCCCGGCAGGCCCGCCAGGCCTACCCACATGTCCGCGATGTGCACGCCGGACGACGCCATGGCGCTTATAGCCGGGCGCGCGGCGCATCAAATGGGCGCGCCCGCCGGATTTGAACGCAGACCGGGGCATGTCAACCGGGCCGCCATGGTCTACTTCGCGGTCTTCGAGCACAACACGCGGGGAACCTGCGCCATGCAGTGCAGCAGCATAGACGCGCTGCGTATAGCGGCGAACCAGCCGCATATGCGCGTGTTTGCCACGCTGACGGAGTGGCCGGCGGGGCCGAACGACGTCGTTGAGTGCGGCGACGGCGCCTCCCTGACGCGGCACGGCAAGGCGGGCCGCGTCGTCGCGCTGCGCTCGATCGGGATGGACCAGAACAGCAAACTCGCGGCGGTTCCGGAGTGGAGCGCGTCGCCGGCGTAGCGCCCGCGCGGCGGCCGCGGTTTTTGCATTTTGAACGGGAGGCGCGGGTATAAACCACGCAGCGGCATGTCGACGCTGGACCAGGTAATCGCGCGCTTCCAGCAGCAGACGGGCGGCGGCCCGACGGAGATCGAGCTGGAGATCCGGTTCGACAGCATCGACTACAACCTGTTCGAGCTGCTGCTGGAGAAGATGCTGGCCGAGCGCCCGGCGACGCACCAGCGCACGCTCAACGCGATCCGCACCGACACGATGGAGGACGTGAACGGCCGGCGCACGCACGAGCAGTACATCCGGGAGGCGAAGTTCGAGCCCGGCAAGCCCCGCAAGGACGAGTACCGCACGAAGGCGCGCCTGACGACTCCGGCGCGCCTGCGGTCCACGCCGGGCGCGCCCGGCTACAGGGTGACGCTGTCCCGCGAGACGCGCCTCGCGGAGCCGTTCTACGAGGACAAAAACACGATGCGCTACCGGTTCAAGAACCGCGTGAGCTTCGGGGGCGCCGCGGGCGCGCTCGCGGGCTGGCGGCTGGACATGACGGTGGTGCGCGAGCTGTCGGGCAGCGACGTGAACTCGCTGCCGGGCGTGGCGCGCGACGTGTTCCGCCTCGACGACCCGCAGCTGCAGCGCCCGTCCAGCCTGCTGGAGAGCCTGTCGCTGGCCGGCGACGCGGTGCCCACCGCGACGCGCATCGCGAACCAGCAGCAGTACCAGTACGAGGTGGAGCTGGAGTACACCGGCGTGCCCGCGGAGCTGACCGCGGCCGCTGTGCACCGCGCCGCCGGGGCCGTGCTGCACCTCACGAACCCCACGTACATGGCGACGGCGCAGATGCAGAGCGAGCTGCACCGGGCGGCGGCGCTGTTCATCGACGTGCCGGTGCTGCTGCAGCGGTACGCGTCCGGCGAGTGGGGCCTCAAGCAGCTGACGCCGCAGGCGTCGGCGCCCACGCGCGGCCAGTACGCGGACATCTACCCGCCGGTGGGTTACTACGTGACCGACAAGGCGCACGGCGTGCACGCGCTGGCCATCGTCGACGGCGGCCGGCTGGTGCTCATCGCGCCGGGCGTGGTGCCGCCGATGCGCGAGTGGCAGTGCGGCGACGCCGACGCCGACGCGGCGCGCGCGGCGCTCACCGGCGCGTACACGGTCGTGGAGGGCGAGGTGATCGCCGGCGACGGCGACCTGCGGTTCCTGGCGTTCGACGTGCTCTCCAGCCGCGGCGAGAACCTCACGTCGCGCCCCTTCGAGGAGCGGCACCGCGAGTTGGGCGCCGCCACCGCGGCGGTGGCCGCGTGCTGCACCGCCGCGCGCGCCTCCGCGCTGGGCGACGAGCTCGGCGCGGTGAGCGCGGGGGACGCGCCGCCCGCGCGCCTGCAGGTGGAGGTGAAGCCGTTCCTGCACCTCAGCTCCGCGGACCCGGACGCGCTCTCGGCGCAGTTCGAGCAGATCTACAAGCGCGAGGGACGCACCTACGGCGTCGACGGCTTGGTGCTGTACGGACCGGGCCAGCCGTACGCGACCACGCCCATCTACAAGTGGAAGCCGTTCGAGGAGGTGTCCAACGACTTCCTGGCGCGGCGCCCGCCAGCGAGCGTGCGCGGGCGCTACCCGTTCGTGGACCTGCCCGGCCACGAGCTGTACTTCCTGTACGTGGGCATCTCGCGCGAGATGTTCCGCAAGTTCGGCATGGACTACGGTCCGGGCTACCGCGACCTGTTCCCGGCGCACGTGCGGTCCGCGCAGGAGGAGGGCGCGTACTTCCCCATACAGTTCCAGCCGTCGGACCAGCCGTACGCCTACCTGTACCAGCACCCCACGGGCGGCAAGGACGCGATCGAAAACCGCATCGTGGAGCTGCGCCTGCGCACGCCGGAGGGCGCGGACGGCACGCCGCGCGGCAAGGGCGAGGAGCCGTACCCCGGGCCGCAGTGGGAGCTGATGCGGGTGCGCACCGACCGCGACGAGGACCTGCAGAAGGGCCGCCTGTTCGGCAACAACTTCAGGACCGCCGAGCTGAACTGGCTGATCTACCGCGACCCGTTCCCGTTCGAGATGCTGGGGACCGGCCCGGAGGGGGCGTCGTACTTCTCGGCGCACCGCAGCGGCGTGTACACGGCGCCCAACGCGTTCGTGTCGTACTGCAAGTCGGCGCTCACCGAGGAGCTGCTCGCCGGGCGCGACTACCTCGTCGACCTGGGCGCGGGGCGCGGCGCCGAGGGCGCGCGGTACATCGACGCCGGCATCCGCGCCGCGGTGATGGTCGACAACGACCCCGAGGCGCTCGCCGAGCTCGTGCGCCGCAAGTACAGCTGGGCCAAACGCAAGCGCCAGGGGAGGCAGCAGGGCACGCTGTTCCACGTGCTGCGCGGCGACTTCACCGAGCCCCACGCGCAGCTCGCCGCGCGCGTGCGCGCCGTGCCCGGGTTCCCCGCCCGGGGCGCCAGCGGCCTGGTGTCGTTCCTAGCCGCCCACTACGCGTTCGGCGCGCGCGACGGCGTCGTGAACTTCGCGATGCTGGTGCGCGAGCTCGTGGCGCCCGGCGGCGTCGCGCTGCTCACGCTCCTGGACGGCGCGCGCGTCGTCGAGCTGCACAAGCGGCACAAGGTGCGGCCCGGCGAGTCGTGGGACTCGCGCGAGGGAGGCGCGCTCAAGTTCTCGGTGCGCAGGCAGTACAGCCAGGGCGCGCTCACCGTCGCCGGGCAGGAGATCGGCGTGCTGCTCCCGTTCAGCAACGGCGAGTACTACACCGAGTACCTGTCCAACTTCGACGAGCTCGTCCGGGTGTTCTCGGCGCGCGGATTCAAGCTGCAGTTTCGGCGCGGCCTGTGGGACACGTACCAGGCCGGGTTCCGGTCGCAGCGCAGCCACTACAACGCGCTCACCGACGGCGACCGCGAGTGGCTCGGGCTGTTCGGCGTGCTCGCGTTCGAGCGCACCGACAAGTAGGCGCCCGCCCGCTGCGCTTTTTTGAAGGCGGAGGTGCGGGGTATGCACGATGGACGCCCTGCCGCTCGAGGTCGTGGAGCTCGTCCTGTGCCGCGTCCCCGAAGGCGACAGGGCCGCTATACCGTCGGTGTGCCGCAGGTGGCGCGACATCGCGAGGCGCAGACGTTTTAGCCGGGAGGTGCGGCTGTCGTTCGTCGTGCGGACTGTGCCCCTCTTGCGGTGGGCCGCCGCCTGCACGCCTATGGACGCGCTGTCCCCCAAAGTATGTGCCGCCGCCGCTTACGGAGGCCACCTCGACACGCTGCGGTGGATGCGCGCCCGAGGGTATCCTTGGGACGCCGACACCTGCGACCGCGCCGCCGCCGGGGGACACCTGGGGGTCCTGCAGTGGGCGCGGGAGAACGGATGCCCCTGGAACAAAAACCACATGTGCGCATCTGCGGCGGCCGGCGGAAGCTTGCAAGTTTTGCTGTGGGTGTGGAGGAACGATTGTACCCTGGACAGAGGGCTGTGCGCGATGGTGGCTGGACGCGGACACCTGGACGTCCTGCGGTGGCTGTGCGAAATGGGCTGCGAGGTGAACAGTTTGGCGTGCATGTACGCGGCACGAAACGGACACCTGGAAGTACTGCAGTGGTTGCTCGGCCAAAACTGTCCGTGGGACGAATGGACGTGCGCTAGCGCCGCCGCTGGAGGTCACCTCGACGTCCTGCGGTGGCTGCGGGAAAACGGATGCCCGTGGAGCTATGGCACCTGCATGTACGCGGCACGAAACGGACACCTCGACGTCCTGCGGTGGGCTCGGGCCGAGGGGTGCCCCTGGGACGAAACGGTGTGCCACAGTGCCGCCAAGGCTGGACGGATAAAGGTGCTGCAGTGGCTGCGGGAAAACGGATGCCCCTGGGACGAAATGACCTGCGCGTGGGCTGCATACAGCGGCCACCTAGGCGTTTTGCAGTGGGTATGCCAAAACGGGTGCCAGTGGAGCGTACGCACGTGTGTGTACGCCGCACTAGGGGGGCACTTAGAGGTCTTGCAGTGGCTACGC
>Ga0307983_1001040_pt1 | contig 12708 bp, 6 predicted proteins | sample OrgLakmetagen991_FD_201845 | JGI IMG/M metagenome (GOLD analysis project Ga0307983, IMG submission 201845) | Saline water microbial communities from Organic Lake, Antarctica - #991 | ecosystem: Environmental > Aquatic > Non-marine Saline and Alkaline > Saline | place: Antarctica: Organic Lake... | reverse complement strand
AGAGAATTAATGTTGATATCGCACTATCTTCAAGCACATTTCCTGTAATTGATTCATTCACAGGTCCTGCAGGAACAGTCAACGAAAATGTTGACATTGAACTTACTGTCACGACAACTGACACTGCATCATGTAGCCTCGATAATGGGGTAGGATCAGTCGATGTTTCGGGTGGCACTCTTACCGTACCAGGTAAAGAAGATTACAATCTGACTTGTACTGGAGATTTTAACGACACAACGACATCACTATTCTCAGCAAGTACTTTCAACTCTGCTCCAACGCAGCCAAATCTTGGTGAAGCTTTGTCAGTGACGAGTGATTCAGAAGCTCGTAGTGCAACAATTAGCTGGAATGCAAGTGAAGATACCGATGGAATAGATTTCTACCAAGTATATCTTGATGATGAACTAATCGATACGACAACTGAAACAAGCTTTACCTTTACAGATCTAGCATTAGAACTTGAATATACGGCACGTGTATCGGCTGTTGATACTCTCGGTGCTGTGTCGACAGCATCAGCTGACCAGACGTTCGTACTAGCGGCAGTTACTGTGCCAACAGCCCCAGACACAGGTTTAAGTAGTGTATTTGGAAGCCTTGGGAATAACATGTTCATGTCAGTAGGTGCGTTACTAACAACGGCAGGTGCACTAGTGACAGGACGCAAGTTTTTCTAACACAAAATTAAATTAAGGATAATTACTAATGCAAGGTAGCAAAAAAAATGTCATAGTTGGACTCGTTCTGAGCGTACTCCTGATAATTACTGGTGCTATTGTGTTCGTAATACTGCAAAACGATACTACTACGACTGATACTGGTGCTCAAAAAGATAACGGCTCTATTCAAGACACCAATGAGGATCAAAAAACTATTGATCCAGGAAATATCAGAGTTGCATATGAAGAGACGATATCAACTGAAAGTGACTTTGAAGAATATCTGTCTGAGCAGTTAGAGCCTTCCGACATCGTACACAGCGATGTAGCGATTAACTGGAGTCAACAAAAAGTGATAGTAACAGAGTTTTATCTGCCCTCAGGAACCTTGTTTGATTCCATCAGGTATGAAGGTAGAGAAAAACAACCAGTTGTTTCTGCAATCGCACCTCCTGAAGGTTGCCTCAATCTGGCAGTGCAGGTAAAGCATGTTGCATTTATGGCACTGAATATAACCGATGAAGTTCCAAATAGTGCAATAGCTGACTACACGGTTCAAGATAGTCAAGAAGTGTGTCCGATAGTTGAATAGTCATGAGTAAAACACGGCAGGTTGACGGTATGCAGTTTGTTAGAAGAAAAATCTATGCTGAATACACAACACGTCAACCTGCAGCGAATAAAATAGTTGATAATCGACGACTCTCACTTAATGATAGTACTAAAATTGCACCAAATGACCACAGAAGTGCTATCAATAAAAGACCAAAGAGTAGAGATATTCTACAAAAGTCTCCAGTTAGCTCAATACCCAAAAATACGCAACTTGCAAACAGCTCAAAATCAGTTCATTCAGGAACATTTATCGCAACTCATGCTGTCCGAAATTCTATTTTTGAAAATGTTCCACAAGAAAACTCTTTTTCTCAAAGTTTCTTTTCTACAATTCACCCTAAAACAACAAAGGCAAAAAAGTTTTTTTACAGTGTCGGGATAACCAGCTTTGCAATTGCATTGCTCGTTGGACTGCAGACTTTCATCGTCAATTCACAAGCTAGTGATCAGGTTACAGCATTGAACAACTCATCAATTAATGCAGACGAACAAGGTGTGCCTCAGGGGACTGGAAGTGAGCCAGCAGAGAGTAAACCAAACGGTTCAGCTTTTAGCGCGTATCAAGTTGCCGCTGAAAGCCCTAGATACATAAGAATTCCATCTCTTGGAGTTGAATCAAGGATAAAACAACTTGGAACAACCAAGGAGGGAGCAGTGGATGCACCCTGGAATATTCACGACACTGGTTGGTATGACGGAACAATTAAGCCGGGAAGTAAGAGTGGAGTTTCTTTATTGCTTGGTCATGTGTCTGGGATATCAGGCCCTGGAGTTTTTAATAACATTAAGAATCTAGTAGAAAAAGACTTAATTGAAGTAGAGCGTGGCGACGGTACGATTCTTTCCTATGCAGTAGATACGCTTGTTGAAGTTCCTGTTGACTCTATAGATATGGCTGAAGTGCTGTATGGAATAGAACCTGGAGAACATAGTCTGAGGCTTATGACGTGCGCTGGAATTTACGACAAAGATACAAAGCAATTTTCTTCAAGAACTATCGTTTATGCAAGTCCAGTAAAATAGCTGTTGCCGACGAAGCCTGATTTAACGTAGAATAATAGTAGTTTATCTGTAAACTCAAACGAGAGTTGTAACAAGTAAACTACTATTGACATTTTTATTACACATTCGAAGAAAAACGACTGTAGAGAAAAGCGCAAGCTAAAGAAGTGATAGTGATGCTTAGCTAAGACACTACGTAAGTTGTAAATCGAGTACAAAACAGAAAGGAAGGTCCATTATGGATCCTATTACTATAGCTGCAGTTGTGGCTGCCATTGGCGTTGGCTTCGTAACGAGCGGTTATGTCACGAAACAGAAAATTGGTGACGCAGACGAAAAAGCAGAAAAAGAGCTTGCCAAGTCTAAAAAAGAAGCTCAGAAACTCTTGGATGAAGCCAAAGAAGAAGCCAGGCAATTAGCTGATGAAACCAGAAAAGAAGAGCAGAAGCGTCGTCATGAAATTAAAGATATAGAAAATCGATTACTGAACCGCGAAACAAATCTTGACAACAAACTAGACGAAATAGATAAACGTGCCGAAAAACTTCGCAAAGGTGAAGACGACGTTGAAGCACTGAAGAACGAGATTCGTGATATTCGTGGTAAACAACAAGATAAACTAGAAAAAATTGCCAAGCTTAAAAAATCAGAAGCTGCTGACAAACTCATGCAAATGACCGAACGAGATATTAAAGCTGATCTTGAAGGGCTCGTCGTCAAACTACAAAACAACGCTAAGGAAAATGCTGAAGAACTCGCTGGTATGGTTCTCGTCCAGGCAATGGAGCGAATGGCAAGCGATGTCACGGCGGAGCGCACTATTAGCGCGTTGAAGTTACCTGACGAAGAAATGAAGGGTCGTATTATTGGTAAAGAAGGCCGCAATATCCAGGCTATCCAAAAAGCAACAGGTGTTGATATCATGGTCGACGACACGCCAGGTATGGTGGTAATGAGTTCATTCGATCCAATACGCCGCGCGGTGTCTGTAAAAGTCATGGAAATGCTCATGAAAGACGGCCGTATCCACCCGGGTCGCATTGAAGAAGTCGTCGAAAAAGCTCAAAAAGAAGTCCAAAAAGATGTGAGTCGAGCCGGTGAAGACGCAGCCCGCGAGGTTGGTATTATTGGCATTCCTAAAGAAGTGCTACAACTTATTGGAGAGCTGAAGTTCCGTACTAGTTACGGACAAAATGTTCTTAAACATTCAACAGAAATGGCTCACATAGCTGGTATTTTGGCAGAACAGCTTGGCGCAGACGTCAAGACTGCTAAATACGCCGCACTGATTCATGATATGGGTAAAGCATTGACGCACAAAATGGAAGGCAAGCACCACCATATTTCTGGTGAAATGGCTCGTAAATATGGAGTCCCTGAAGCAGTTGCGCATGCAGCAGAAGCCCATCATGATGATGTCGAAGCAACCACTGTCGAAGCTTTGATTGTTCGTGTCGTCGATGCCATATCAGCAGCTAGACCTGGAGCACGAAATATCAGTGCTGAAAACTTCGTGGAGCGTATGCGTGATCTAGAAAATACCGCTCTTAGTTATCCTGGAGTAGAAAAAGCCTACGCAATTAGTGCAGGGCGAGAAGTGAGAGTATTCGTGAAGCCGACCAAACTCGATGATCTTGGGGCTATTAAACTAGCACGAGACATTGCAAACAAAATTGAATCAACTATGCAGTATCCAGGTACGGTCAAAATAAATGTTATACGCGAAACTAGAGCTATAGAATTCGCTAAATAAACTAGTTCCAAACATGCTAATCTCGCTTGAGCTTACCTCTGTATTAAGGTAGAATATAACTAAGTTATAAATACAGGAGTTTTAGTATCTTATACGGGGTTGATAGTAGCGTGTACCGCTTATGGAGACGTAGCAAATTTTTGTTTGTTGCCTTACTTTTCATGGTGAGTGAAATGTTTTTTTTAGCATTTTTATTGCCAACAGCGTCGGCGGCTGAAGACGTATTTCGCTCGACGACGTATGAACTACAGACTGGAGAGTTTACGGGGAATAACTACACGTTGTCACTCAATAACGATCTCTCTACAAACTACTACGTTATGATTTCTGGGCCAGCAGCAGACACTGCGACACGTGCAGTCAATATAGATCAGGTTAGGGTGACTGCAGACCCACATAGTAATTTCAGTACGTCAACATCGGCCAATCAACTTCAATTGACTAGGGCGGCATCAACATCAAACTGGATTGGATCGATGACAGTTGTTGAATGTCTTTTTGACTGCGCAGCAAGTGGGTTTCAGCTCACAGAAGTGCTCGAAGTATCATTGCCAGCAGGTAGTGCTAACACTCTTCAATCACAGTCAGAAACCCTGTCAAATACTCATTCTGCAAGCACTGTTCCGTTCGGAGGCAGGTTTGGTGGTGGAATGAGCTCGGCCAGCAATGATGCTAACGCGTATGGTACGACTCTTGGCGTCAAGATCACCAAAACTGCAACAGATCAACTGACGTTTGAAAGATACGGCGCAGAATCACGGGCCCCTGCTGCTGCAACATTTACAACTTATGTCATAGATTTTGGCTCAAGCTGGACTGTCCAAAACGTCAATGTCGCAGGAACTAACGGAGGAATTGGACTGAACAGTACTACTCATTATAATAGTGCAGGAATTATACCAGTCAATAGAAATGAATCATGGGTATGGGGTGGCGGATACTCGGGTGATGATGGATTGGATGGAAGTGCTGTCAGCCAGGTAGTGACACTCGGTAACGGCGTCACCCAAAATAGTTCTGAATCTATTGTATCGGTTGGTTCAGAAACAGGGCCACGGGCTCCCGGTCGAAATGTGCAAGTCTACGTGATGAGCAACCCGAGTCTAGCTGTCGATCATGTTTTCAAAACAAGAGGTGACCAAGGAGCCAGTTCCGGGTTTCAAGAGTTAAACATTGCAGTTGATGCTGCAACTGGGGCAGAGATATACGACAACGCTGCTACTGATGTACAGACAACTGAGGGCTATCGAGCACCAATTTTCTACCATACCTCTTCTGGGAACGGACAGGCCTACTCACGAGTTGGCGCTTGGGGTACGAGAATCAATAGCGACACCAACCTAAACTACTATAGAGCTTATTCTGGGCAAAACGTTACAGGGTGGGCCCAAGTTATGGATTTTTCTAATTTTAGTTTCTCTAATAGCGTTATAGAACAAAATTCGTTCAGATTTAGAGACGACGCAATTGATCTGAACACTTCAGGAGGATGGCTTGCAGCTGAAAATACAGCGATCACCGGGGTTAACAAGAATTCTCCTATCAGATTAAGAATGCAAGTGACTAATACGGGGACAACCCCAGAAGATGCAGCCAGAAATTATGAGTTGCAGTTTACATCTCCTCCAACGCAGCACGCACCATGTACGTCTGCTGTTGGCTGGATAGGAATAGAGGATTCTGGTAATGACGGTTTTGCAATGAGTTCATCGATACATATGGATCCAGACGGCGAGCTCACGACGACACCTATGCTAGCAAACCCACTTAGCTACGCTTACGTGAGTGGTCAAGGAAGAGACGTTCTCGATACGACTACGGCAATCGGTCCAATTGGTGCCAGTTCATTCACTGAATTAGAATATTCACTGACAGCAACAGATGAATCTGTCACAGGAAAACGCTATTGTTTTAGGCTCTTTGACAGATTGAACACAGTGGAATTAAATTCTTATGTCAGCTATCCAGAACTTGAAATAGCTAAAAATGACATCGATTATATAGGCCTGGGAGAAGCGGGTTCGTTCAGTTCTGAGATTGACGGTGGATGGACGACAGTTAGCTTTATTGGAACCTACACAACTCCTGTCGTCGTTGGAACAACTAACTCTGTCAGCGCGAACAACGCATTAGTTTTTGAAGTAGACAATGTCACGGCAACTAGTGCAGACATGAGAGTCTGTCGTTCCCGTGGATCAACAGCAAACGGCTGCGGCTCACAACCATCGGAAACAGTTGGCTATCTAGTGATTGATGCAAGCGTTGCCGCAATAACTCCTGGCATAGAAGCTGGAACCGTTGATATGGCAGGAGAGTTTGACACGACCCAGCCAATTACAAATTACCCAACAGCATTCCCGTCAGTTCCGTATCTTTTTGCTAACGTTAATACTGTCAATGACACTGAGTCCCCAACAGAAATACTCGTCAGAGACGTCACGACAACAAGCTTTACGTCTGGGCTATGCGAGCATTTACAGGGAAATGATGATGCGTGTGACGGGTCACACGTGACAGAAACGGTTGGCTGGGTGGCTATTGATCCTACTAATGCGCCTTTCAGTGAAGAATATGATATAGGTGTTGAATCAATCGGGAACAGTACTTGGACGCCTATTGCATTTTCACCGGTATTTAGTGAAACTCCGATCGTTATCGTAGAATCTCAAACCGACACGGGCGGCCAAGATGTGACTATTGATGAAGCGGATCTTATCACAACTGGCTCAGCCAGTGTTCGGTATTGTGAAATAGATGCTGAAAATTTTTGTGACGCTCATAACAATGACGATGTGGCTTGGTTTGCCATTGAGCCAGGTGAAATAAAAAATACCCTAAGACTTGATCAAGAAGGGTTTCGGTATTATGAAAACGCAAACTCCTTAACACCAACTACTCCATTAGGGGCAGAAAATACAGCTATATCGAATGTTGATAACGGAGACGTTACTCGATTGAGGGTTGCAATTCAGCACGGCGAATCAGAAATCGTCCCAGCTAGCGATTTTAGTATCAAAATGCAGTTCAAAGAAGGAAGTAGTTGTAGTGCAGCAGGTACTTGGATTGATGTTGGTGCACAAGGATCAGGAGCAGTATGGAGAGGTTTTGATAATGCGACACCGACTGATGGAGCCACCTTGCCAAGCTCACTTTTAGATGGGGGTAGCAACATTGTGCAAACATACGAAGAGCAGAACGATTCTGCTCCAAACGTCAACACTATTCCTTTAGCTGAGACGTCAGAATGGGATTTTGTGATTGAGAACAACAATGCTCCTACTTTTACGCAGTATTGCTTCAGAGCAGTGACGTCTAATGATGAAGCCATCAACTATAGCCGATACCCAAGGCTTACCACTGCAACCGGTTTTGTCAATTTACCACCAAACACACCGACCAGCTTGAATCAGCAGAAAACCTCTACATCCGCTATACCGACAGGGAATCCAACCAACGAAACGACAGTCGTTTTTACTGCTGATGCGACAGATCAAAACGATAATGATTTTGTCGAACTTTGTGTAGAGGTGCAGGAGATCGGTACTGCGTTTACAGGTACAGAAAATGCTTGTGGGGATGCGGAAACATATAGCAGTGACATGGTGTCCTGCAGCCCAACAGGCAACGCGTTATACGAGAAGTACGATGCTAATGGTGCAGGTACAGCAATCGGTGATTTATATGCAGACCCAAACTATCCGAATAATCCAGCTAGTTCACAAACTATCTCTGGTGGTCTACTTGAAAGTCCAATTGATATCGATGAAAATTTCGGGGGAAGGTTATCTGCCCTAATATGCCCACCACAGTCTGGTGATTACACATTCTGGATTAGTGCAGACGATGGTGCTGAACTTCGATTAAGTAATGATATTAATCCTGCGAATGCAGCAACTGTAGCATCGGTTCCAGGCTGGTCGGCGCCAGATGAGTGGGATAAATTTCCTGAACAAGAGTCAGCACTTGTCACCCTAGAAGCAGGCCAGTATTATTATATTGAAGGCAACTATAAGGAAGGCGGAGGCGGAGATCATGTACAGATAGGCTGGACCCTTCCAGATGCCACTTTGCAGCGACCAATTTCTGGTTCAAATTATTCACTGCCTACTGAATCATCATCAGTCTCGTTAGTTCCTGGAGTAACCCCTCAGGTTTCTGTAGCAGTCAGCGGACTCAATAATAGTAGTGATTATCACTGGCAGGCTCGCACAAGAGATTCTTTTGGCTTGTATTCAGTATGGGAAAGTTTTGGCGGAAACACCGAAACAGAGATTGATTTCTATGTTGATACGATAGCGCCAGATGCTGTTATCTTTGATGGTTTATCGCCCGGAGCTGATATTGAATTTAACGGCGGTGAGCTTGACCAGATAGACGCGAACTGGGAGCGTGTCGATGGTAGCGCTCCTTCCGAAGTTTCTGGGCTGCGGTTATGGCTTGATGGAAGTGACGTGAACGGAAACGGCACCGACCCTGTAGATGGGTCAGCCATTACGACGTGGACTGATAAGTCCGGAGCAGCGAATGATATTAGCGGAACTGGTGCAGCAGTATTTAGCGCTGCTGAGCAGGCCGTTTCGTTTTCTGATGATCCGTTGCCGTTCAATGATACTTATGATCGTGCTGGAGGCAACAATAATGCCCAGACTATATTCAGTGTCGTGCAGGGAAATGCTACAGATAACACTAATCACGTCTGGTACGAAACCACTACACCACGTATTGCTCCCGCAGAGGATGGCATACTCGGAGCAGGTACTGCATTGACTAGTAACAATGACTGGTCGACGCATATTGTCGACAAAAAAATGATTACCCTAGATTATAACTCCGGAGGAACTTCAACTGGTTGGCTGGGTCGCAACCAAGAATATCAGTTCAGTGAAACCCAAGCATTTGCTGACTCGCAGCAGCTGGTTATTGGTGATGATACAACTGGTGGAAACCAGCTTGAATCCGGTGAATACGTTCATGAAGTAGTAATATTCAACCAAGATGTGTCCCAGTCGGATAGGGAAGATTTGTGGGAACATTTAGAATGTAAATGGGATCTTAAAGACTGTTCCGTGACGTATGATTATGCAATCGGTACTTCACCGGGTGGGCTTGACGTGCAAAGCTGGGTCAGTGCAGGTTCAAGTACTTCTGTATCGGCAACCTCACTTGCACTTGTCACTGGTCCAATTTATTATGTGTCTTTACGTGTGACAGATGTCGCTGGAAATCAAACTATTGTTTCCAGCGATGGACAGCAGGTCGCCCCAACTATCACTTTTTCAACAGGTTCAGTTGGGGTTAGCTTCAGTAATTTGAATATCGAAAACAATTTTACTGATACAAAAACCACCACTGTAACAACTAGCACAAATGCAAGAAATGGGTACAGTATTAGGGGGTATACATCCGGTTCACTTGAGAGTGCTTTGCTTAATACGATTGATCAATTTGATGGAGGAACTTACGAAGACCCTGACACCTGGGAGCCAGGCGATATTGGGTATGGATACACCTCTTCAGACATGCTTGTGCAAGGAGTCAATAAGTTCAATTCAGCAACTTGTCCGGGTGGAGGGAGTGGTGGACCGTGTTTTGCACCATTTGCTATAGCCGGCCCTGGAGACATTATTGCTGATAATCCTGGAGAAGTAGTCGGATCAGCAATCACAAACGAGCAGTTTACAATTACACACCGGGTCACTGCTAGTGGAGCCCAAGAACGAGGCACATATCAGACGACTTTGATTCTACAGGCAATAGCGACATACTAATTGTATGAAGTTTTTTGCTTATTTGGTCTTGGCAAGTATAACAACGCTATGTTGTGTATCAACTAGTCGCGTCCATGCTCAGAACACAGAAATAGTTGTGACTCCGGCTATTATTGATGCACCATTGCAAATAGGATCATCAATAGTTAAAAATATTCAGGTGACAAATGGCAGTAACTCTGCACTCCCAATAAGCATTGAAGCGCAGGCAGCTGCTATTGAAGGTAGGGTTATTGAAGGATCATCAACGAACAGATTTGATGTCAGCGATTGGGTAAGCTTTACAGAAAAAACCTATGTATTTGCTGCTGGAGAAACGAAGCAAATACCGTTCACTATAACTGCTCCGTTTACAGCTAGTGCAGGTGGCTATTATGCGACTTTGAGCCTCAGAGGATTGGCTTTAGAAAATGAAATAAATCAGCAACAATCATCAAGTTTAGTGTTCCCAGAAGTGGGCATACCGCTACTCATAACGATACCGGGAGAGTTAACAGAAAACGCTCTAATTGCTGAATCAAATTTATTCCCTTCACTGGCCACAAGATACAATCTAATAGAAGACAAAGTAGCAATCCAAAACAATGGCACTGTTCATAATTTAATCACCGCAACACTTGTCATTGAACGTCAAGAAGAAACAGTCAGCAGAAAAGAGCTTCAACCGAGCGTTATTTTGCCTGGCACCGAGCGTGAGTATTCCTATGCATGGGAGGTGCCAGAATACGGTGTCTACCAATCTTATATTGAAGTTACTTATGGTAATAAAAAGTCTACCTATAAGACGCCTGTTGAGACGACGTATGTCACGCCATCTATCTGGCTACTTGTGTCTATGGCTATTGCAACATGGTCGGTACTGTATGTGTATCCAAGACGATACAATACCATTAAAGCAATAACTATATTATTTAGGGGGCATTAAGCTTGCGCTTTTAGTCGTTATTAGATACAATTAATAGGAATTTGTACATAAAAAGAGGGAAAAACATGACTAAAACTGCGACATTATTTAGGCTATCTTCATTTATAGCTATTATTGGACTATTACTAGCGCTCGTACTGCCAGCAGTGCGAATAGACGCTCTATCTAGCTCATCTATATCATTATCAGATCCAAGGCCAGGAGAAACTGTCGATCTTACATTCTCAACGTCTGGATTTACTACGACATCAATACAATGTATGACGCTTCAGTTAGACACCCAGACCGATGGAGCCGGACCCGCTTTTGGTACAACCACAGGCGCATCCCTTGATACTGATACCAGCATTGTTGATGACACAAACTGGTTATTAGACGCAGGAACTAACGGTGTGCTAGAGATAACTTACGCCACAGGCGAACAACCTGTTGACGGTGACCTCGTGTTTAACACTATTGTCAACGGTGCTGAGGGGACGTTCTACGGTATATTTAGCACATATTCTGACAACTGCACAACACTAGTGGACACCACAACAGTTGCTTTTGCCACCAAAAACGGTGAACTTGTACAGTTGACTATTGACCCGACTCTTACATTCACCTGTAGCCCAGTTGCAATAGGTCAGACAGTCAATGGTGCAACAACCACAGCTGCTTCAACGGCTACTGGTATCAACTATGGAAACTTTGCTTCTGGAGACTCAGGTATATCAGCGCATGATATTGCTGTTGCAACAAATGCTCCTGGTGGCTACACAGTGTCAATCCGTCATAGTGGTGACTTCACTAATGGATCAGCCGTTATTACGCCTTGGACAGGTACAAACGCTGCTCCAACTGGCACATTCCCAACTGCAACCGAAGCGTGGGGTTACACAACAGAAGATTCAACACTCGATGGAGGTACTCCAGATCGCTTTACCAGCCCTGGCAATGAATGGGCGGGTTTCCAAATAACAGATGAAACAGTCATATTTAATGCTGTCGCTGCACCTTCTGCTGAAACTACTCGCGTCGGTCATCAGGTTAGTGTTGCACCAACCACGCCAGCAGGAACCTATCAGACAACAATCATTTACACAGTAGCGACTGTCTACTAGTTATTGCTGATACAGTTCATACCAAAAAGCTCCTGTTAGGCAACAGGAGCTTTTTATATGCTTGAGTAGTCACATAATACAAGGTAGAATAGGAGCAAGTATGAGAAGTATTTTTTCACGAATGGGTGTCGGGGTAATTAGCCTATTGCTTGTGTTTGGCATGACAATGCCTCTAGGGTTGAGTGCACAAGAAGGGCCAGAAACTGTATCACTCGGTATATCGCCGCAAATCCTTGATCTCACCGCCAACCCAGGCGAGAGATTAGAAAATACCTTCAGACTAACAAACGCATCACCGCAAGAAATATTCATAGAAACTACTCCAAAAAACTTCATACCTCGTGGCGAAGAGGGTGCTGTTGACTTAACTGTAGATGATACAAGCTTCTCGTTAGCGGAGTGGGTAAGTGTCAGTCCAGAGACGGTGACGATAGTACCAGGTCAAACACAAGATTTCGATGTCATTATTGATGTTCCTGAAGATGCAGAGCCGGGAAGTCACTTCGGTTCAGTTGTATTTAGCACGATTCCTCCAGAGGACGAGACGGCAAATGCTCTCGTATCTCAAGAAATAGCTCCCGTTATTCTTGTGAAAATTGCTGGAGATGTCCAAGAATCTGCAGAAATTGCCGAGTTTACAACAGAGAAATCATTTTATAGCAATGAGCAAACAATTAGTTTTCTTTCTAGACTAGAAAACACTGGTAGTGTGCACTTTAAACCAAAAGGCGTCATTATCATCAAAAACATGTGGGGCTCACAAGTGGCCGAGCTAGAGCTAGACAGAAGAAACGTGTTGCCTGATTCAATTCGGCAAATAGAAGCAGATTGGCAGCCAGAAGGATTTACAATAGGTAGATACACGGCAACACTCAGT
>Ga0307983_1001039_pt1 | contig 12721 bp, 10 predicted proteins | sample OrgLakmetagen991_FD_201845 | JGI IMG/M metagenome (GOLD analysis project Ga0307983, IMG submission 201845) | Saline water microbial communities from Organic Lake, Antarctica - #991 | ecosystem: Environmental > Aquatic > Non-marine Saline and Alkaline > Saline | place: Antarctica: Organic Lake... | reverse complement strand
CAGGAACAGATGGAAATACAGGAACAGAAAGTGGTGGTAATACATCAACAGATGGAAATACAGGAACAGGAACCGGTGGTAATACTGGGACAGATGGAGATACAGGAACAGAAACTGGTGGTAATACAGGAACAGATGGAGATACAGGGACAGAAACTGGTGGTAATACTGGGACAGATGGAAATGCAGGAACAGAAACTGGTGGTAATACAGGAACAGATGGAGATACAGGAACAGATGGAGATACAGGAACAGATGGAAATACAGGAACAGAAACTGGTGGTAATACTGGGACAAATGGAAATACAGGAACAGATGGAAATACAGGATCAGAAACTGGTGGTAATACATCAACAGATGGAAATACAGGGACAGAAACTGGTGGTAATACTGGGACAGATGGAAATACAGGATCAGAAACTGGTGGTAATACAGAAACAGATGGAAATACAGGAACAGAAAATGGTGGTAATACTGGGACAGTAACTGATGGAGATACAGGAACAGAAACTGGTGGTAATACAGGAACAGATGGAGATACAGGAACAGAAACTGGTGGTAATACAGGAACAGATGGAGATACAGGGACAGAAACTGGTGGTAATACTGGGACAGATGGAAATACAGGAACAGAAACTGGTGGTAATACAGGAACAGATGGAGATACAGGAACAGATGGAAATACAGGAACAGAAACTGGTGGTAATACTGGGACAAATGGAAATACAGGAACAGATGGAAATACAGGAACAGAAAGTGGTGGTAATACATCAACAGATGGAAATACAGGAACAGGAACCGGTGGTAATACTGGGACAGATGGAGATACAGGAACAGAAACTGGTGGTAATACTGGGACAGATGGAAATACAGGAACAGATGGAAATACAGGATCAGAAAATGGTGGTAATACTGGTGCAAATAATGAAAAAATTATTATAGATATAGCTGTTTTATCCTTAAGATTAGTACCTAATACCAAAAATATAATACATACAGATTTACCCATTTATGAAGAACCGTTTATTATAGAAAATAAATATGAAATAAATGAACATTTTAATGGAGATAATAATGATAATACTAATATTAATATCAACATAAACACAGAACAAGATAACGATTATGAAAAAATATGTAAAAAAATATCATTACATAACTTTTATATGGGTCTAAAAAAATATAATATTATAACTAAAGAAGGTAACATATATAAACTAACAAAAAACATTAATCTAAACCATTATTTTAAAAATAACGATACATTTATTGAACTAAAAAAAAATGAGATATTTGACGGACAAAATTATTCAATTAATTATGGAAGTTATAAAGTAAGTGGTTTATTCAGTATATCTAACGATGTAAAATCAGACGATATGCATCCTATTATAAGAAATCTTGATATTCATGGTGGATTTTTATATAACTATTCTGGTTTTATAATTCGTAAATTCCAAAAAAATTATATATTGGATAATTGTTGTGTCCATAGTGATAATAATAGTAAATATTCCGGTAATATTGTTGGAGCATATACTGGGTATAATGGGAGTTGTATTATACGAAATTGTAACTCTACCGGATATATTGGGTTACAAAATTCAGGGGGTATTGTAGGTAGTTATGCAGGTTATATGGGAATTTGTAATATTGAAAATTGTTTTAGCAGTGGAAAAATATATAATAGTGCTGGTATTGTTTCTACCTACGCAGGCTATAAAGGAATTTGTAATATATCGCATTGTTTCTCAATTGGTAGTTTTACATCCAATAATTGCTCAGGTATTACCCACACAAATACAGGGAGTTATGGTGTTTGTAATATTAAAGCTTGTTATTCAAACTCTGTAATAACACATAATTATTGTAGTGGGATAGTTGGTAATTATTCATCTGTAAAAGGGATATGTAATATATATTCGTGCTATCATAATAATGATAATCTTATAGAAACCAGTTCAGGTATAATAGGTTGTATTTATGGTAATGATGAAGGAAATTTTTATATAAATGATTGTTTTACTAATTCAAAAGTCCATAAATTTTTATTTGATAATAATGCTTATAATGTAGTAAATGAGAAAAATACATATTCTGATAAGAGTACTATGATTAATAACAGGGGAGGGGTATATAATATCTCTATTTTACGAGATGGAATTGATAGATTGAACCCATTATATTATGATAAACGTGAATTTTTAGGAAATAATAATAATAGACCTATTTTAAGAGTTAATAATTCATCACCATTCCAAACACTACTTAAAAAAAATATATTTTCAACATTATTTTATAATTATCAACTAAATTATGATAACAAAGAGACATATTATGATAAAACACAAAATACTATAATATCAGGTTATATTGACAATAAGGTTGACACTATAAATTATAAATTCAATGAGATCAATAATAAAACTCTTTATAATATTATGAATACTACAACAAAACGAATTGTTATAGAAGATAAACTCCTTATTTACAGAGATTTTCAAGAGAGATTATTTATAAAACCATTAATTAATAATGTTTATATTACTCCAACAAAGATATTTTATACATCAGGTGATAATATAAATGTTAAATTTCCAAATACATTACAGAAACTAAATTTTATTATAAATTAATTAATAACTATATTGAAAATAATTACTATAATACAAAATAAAAGTAATAATATTGTAGGTGTGTCATCATCTATATTAATTATATATCCTTGATTATGTTCTTCTTGCGAATAACTATTATATATTAGTTCATTCAGACCCATCTTATGTAAGTTATTTATTTCAAATAATGACGTTTATGTATCATTATTTGAAAATATTTGGAATTTCAATTTTATATTTTATATTTAATTAAACAACGGTATAAAACCACTACCTAATAACATAACGCCTATTATCCCTAGTAACATACCTAAATGGTAGTGATATTGCATCTTTTTATACATTGATAACCATGCTGTTTTTTGTTCATCTGTTTCTAAATGCATTACCATAAAATCACTTTTGGGTGTTAATATATAATAATAATATGATGTGATGAATGTTATTGCTCCGACAAGACAAGCACTATTGAGTTTTGATAATTGATATTTATTATAATACATAAATAAGAGAGATGCTAATGATATAAATAGACCCAAACCATATCCTGTAAAATATATATTTTTTCTCTCATTCGAGATTTTTTTATACATTTCTCTCTGTTTATCATCCAGCGTAGTTATGAGGTTTTTTGATATTTTACATTTGTCTAAAGATAGAGAGAAATATATCATTCCTATTATAAATATAAGTGATATACTACAAGTTATATGGCAAGTTTTCATTGGTTATATATATATACCTTTTAAAAAAAGGTAAAGCCAAAATCAGACATTGTAAAAAAGGTAAAGCCAAAATCAGACATTGTAAAAAAGATAAATCCAAAAATCAGACATTGTAAAAAAGATAAATCCAAAAATCAGACATTTAAGAGAAGGTAAAGCCAAAAATCAGACATTGTAAAAAAGATAAATCCAAAAATCAGACATTTAAGATAATGTAACCTAATGTAAATGTAGTATATTCACTTATATATTATTTTATATCTTGATAATGTTATGGTAATGTTATAGGATCTTGTTAAATTATCCATTTCGTTATTTCTTTATTTTTTTATTTTTTTCGTTTGTTTTGTTAAATCAGTTTCAAACCTTATTGGTTTAAGTTTATTAATAGTTTTTGTATAATCATAATTAAAACTATCTATTTCTAGATAATCAATACAACCATGTAAATCTACATATAATTGGTTCATTCCGTCTCTCCGTTGAAATAAAACATACTGGATAATCCCAAGTTTATATCCTTGTTCTCCATGTGATTTATTCTTAATAGTTTTATTTGATTTTTGATTTTTATCAATTTTGTTACCTTTATTGCGTGAATATTTTGTTTTATTTATTTGTTTTAGGTTTTTTATTCTATTATTATGTCTCACTATTCTATTTATTATTTCTGTTAAATCTGGTACATATATTCCAACATGATTCTCAAATATCCCAAATTTCAAAGGATTTTTTATTTTCTGTTCCCTATCAATTTGTCTAAGTAAAGCATTATATTTTAATTTAAATGGTTCAATCAAATGAATTTCTGAACGAGCGCCATATTTAAACTTGAACCATCTTGCTCCCCTTTTTTTATTACAATATCAAGTATGTTTTGCTTCTCAATATCATCCCCAAACATTTTTTTTATCTGGATAGCACTTATTTCTGGCTCAAAAGATAAAAGAGTTACTTTGTGAATATTATATGGTATATTTTCAAGTGCCATATTATGGAAAACTTTGTATATATTAGTATCCTTGCTATGATTGGGACCGGATTATGGAATATAAATCTAATTAATGCCAAAACATATAGTAATGAAAATATATTTACTTGGTTTAGGATTGTATTAATTATATCCGGTATATTATCATTTCTTAGTTTTATTGTATATAGACCTGATATTAAATTAAATACAATAAGATGGATACCTATAATTTATAGTAGTATATTACTTGTAGCATATCAAACATTATTATTATATTCTTTTTCAAATAGTTCATCAGCGTTCCCATTAATAATAATAAATCTCAATGTTGCCCTAGTATTCTTATACCAAGTGATATTTTTAAATAAACAACTTTCAAAAAAACTTATAACATTGATTATTTTGTATATATTGGTAGGTTCATGTATTATATATTTAAAAAATAAATAATTTATATTTACTTATTTTATTTGCTTATCTAAATATTAAATTTTATAATTATATAATTATATCCGCTTGTTACATATTTCATATTGCTTTGTTACTTGGGTGTTATATGTGATATTACAAAATACATAATCAATAATAATACTGTAATAATTATATCTATTAATGTCCTGATTGCGTGTTGTCTATAACTATTTTCATTTTCATAATATCTAAAATTGAATATTTCTCTATTTTGAATTACCTTTTTCCAAATAGTAAGCATATGTTCTGTTTCGGGTTCAGGATCCATTCTTTTAAAATCCTTAATCATAAACGTGTCATCATAATAATAACCACATTTTTCATAATATTCCATAACACCAATCCCAGAAATAACCGCAATACCATTATATCCATTTTGTTGTGCGGTTTTCTCTGCTTCTTCCAATAATCTCTTACCGAATCCCATATGTTGACTTCTTCCTTCTATGATATTATTTTTATATCCTACAGGTACAACATTACCATACACATGTAATTCACGAATAAGAGCTTTGTTTTTTAAACAACTAAACTCAATATTTGTGTTTGTTGTGTTTGTTGTGTTTGTTGTGTTTGTTGTGTTTATTGTGTTTTTTGTGTTTGTTATGGTTGTATTGTTTATGTTATAGTTATAATAATCATTGATTATTGGGGATAATCTCAAACGCAAGAAACCAAATATACAATTCTCATCTTCGCTCTCGAATGAAATAAACTTATCAATTCCTCCATTTGCCTCGTATGTTCTCACTTTCATAACAGCCTCTTCAGGATTATATTTAGTATTTCTTCCACATTCCCTTGCACGAATATCCATTGTCTTAAATCCTTCGTCTTCTAACTGCTGAGACAACATTTGTCTTAAATTTGGATACATATTACCACCTTCAATATAAGTTAATGGGATATCACGGATAACTCGTGGGATGCGAACCCATGGGGGACATTTTCGTAAAACATACTTAGCAACATCAAATAATGCCTTTTCATCAGTTTGCGCGTAAGGTTTATATTTTCCACTTTTATGCCACTTTTGAATAACAGTCCATGGTGTTACTTCACAGAAATAAATCTTTGCTTGATCAGGTTGTAAATGCGGGGTATCAAATACATAATCAATCATTGCCTTATCTTTTTCTGGTGTTGTAAATGGTAAATCAGGCATTAAATGGATATCTACTTTAAAACAATTGTCTTTTAAATATTTAATACCTTCTTGTGCTTGTTCGATTGTATGCCCTCTATTTACTTTTTTCAGGATAGTGTTATCGGTATGTTGAACACCTAATTGAACACGAGTGACACCCCATTCTCTGAACCGACGGAGCCAAGAAATTCTCTCCCCCGTTTTTTCATTGATTTCAAATAATGCGTCCGGTCTTGTCTCAATACAAATACCGATTATCTTAATAGAAGCAGTTTTGTTGATATTAATTTCTTCTTGGATTGTTAGTTTCTCTCTTTTCATTTCATCAAAATATGTATTGACGCAGTAAATAAAATCCCTGTGAAATTCTTCCAAGTAATCGGGAGGATATTCTGTATATGTCCCCCCTTCAATGATGAACTCTAATTTATCAATTTCATGACCGCAAATAATGAGGCTTTTAATTCTATCTTCTGTTTGAAGAATGGGGTCAAATTTATTGCGGTTAGCTCTCGCCACTGCGGGTTCTTTCTTTAAATATGATCGGGGTTGCCCCGGTTCATCCGGACAATAATAACAATTATGTTTACAACTGAATGTTTGACCGTTTGGGTATGGAGAAGTAAGAATTGTAATTACAGTTACACCTGACATATTCCTGGCTGGTCGTTTTTGTAATAGTCTCCATAATAATGGATCATCTTCAACTTCGTTCTCTTTCAACATATTACGATATACAGAGAGAAGGATGCTTTTTTTACAGAATACCCTGTATTTATTAATGAATTTACTATATATAATATTGAATTTTTGGATATAATCAAAATTTTTAATATGGGATTTTGAAGATATCCATTTAATAATGTCTCTAATAATAGTTTTATAGATACCCATATTATCGTAAATAGAAGTAATATGTTTTTGATCCCTATCCAAAAGAAGATCTTCCATCGGAATATCAATATTGTTGCGTTGAGAAATACAAGACATATTTTAGGGGGATATTATATATTTTAGTATGTCACTATTTTACTTTTAGTATGTGTGTATGAGTATTATAGTTCTATTATTTATATTTTGATTTTCAATTTTATATCAGAATTGGATATAATAATTATCTAAAAATAAATATTACATATATATATATAATGAGTTCTGTACCGAAATTACCTGAAGAAATACCGAGAGAAACATCTGCTGTTGCGTATGCCGTAGAAAAAAAACCACATGAAATGGACATTGATGAGACATTAATGTTTGCACGAAAGAAAGAACCAGAAGAAGCATTTGATGGTGATCAGGAAGATATTGTGGAGGAAATAAACGAACTAATTGATGAAACCATAAACTTTGATAATTTATTAAAATATATTAATAATAAATTTATTAATCCAGAACCTAATGACTCACAGGATGTTATTCCACCGGATAGTCAACGTGAGAATATAGAAGTAGAAGTTATGAATGATTCTATAGGTGTTGCAATAACTATTCGACATTCTATTGAGGCTTTAAATAATGCTGTTGATATAATCAAAGAAACCAATTTTATCAATTTAATTAAAAGTAATATCCCAGGAACTAGTAAAATAACATTAGACGACGTTACTAGTTTCAGAGGGACATTGAGAAATGTAAAAACAGCGTTGAAATCATTTTTTAGGGAAGTACCTAGAACAATAGAGGATCTTATGAATGACCAAGATATCCCCTCTGAAAAACAACACGAACTCCTTCAAATTATTAATAGAATTAAAGATGAAAATAAATTATTAACTGATAAAACAAAAGATATAGAAGAAGGGTTTTTTTCACGAATTACAGATAAAATACCATTTCTTTTTTCAAAAAAAGGAAAATTAAAAGCAAAAAAACCACAAAATACTCCGCGTGTATCGGCAGCAGCAGCTGTGGTAGTAGGCAAAAGTGATAGAAGTGATAGAATTAAAAGGAAAAGAGGAGAAAGTTCAGGAGCAAGTTCAGGATATAACTCAGAAGAAGATAACCCTACCCCCGTGGCAAAAATACAAAAAGAATACCCCCGCCCCAGTGGTCAAAAGGGTGGTAAGAAGAAAACACATACTAAAAAGAGATCTAATAGTAAGAAAGGACAACATACACGCAAAAATAGCGGTAAATCATCCCATAAATTATATGGGAAAGCACATAAATCAAAATCACTTAAAATACACAGGAATAAAAATACCGCACACAAAAAGAGTAACCGCAATACTAAGAAAAATAATAAGAAATAAGAGATAAATAAATAATAAAAATAGTGTTCTAATATTAACTTTATTCTAACATCATATTAGAGTTAGAGAGAGCATAGGATTATAATATTTATATTTATATTTATATGTAGTTAATTGTGTCAATGGTATAAGACTTGTAATATACCATAAATAGTTTTTAATGCCAAATATTACAACTATCTAAACCCTGGTTCGCCAACTCATCAGCTGTTTTATTTTGTTTCCTAGGAATATAATTAAATGTTATTTTTTCGAATTGGTTCGCAAGTTCTTTGCATTCGTCATATAGGGGTTTCAGATTTTCACTATTTATCTTATAATCACCATTCATTTGCTTAACCACTAATTGAGAATCACCATATACATTAATGCTTTGTATTTTATAAAATAAAGCATTTTTTAACCCATTTAATAACGCAGTATATTCCGAGTAATTATTAGTACAATAATCAATAGCCCCATTATATGTTAGAACTGTGCTTTGTGGTTCATTAACTGTTTTAATAATACCGCCGTATCCACCTCGTCCTGGATTACCCCTACAAGCACCATCAAAATATAGAGAGAATGTATCGTCATTCGATCCGGTATTGCTCATTTAAATATTAGTTATGTAATTACTTTTATATTAGTTTATTTAGTATCAATTTTTATTTTTTATTTGTAGTTGATTTGTTATACTGATTGTTAATGTGTATATGTAATGTAATAAATAACATATAATATTATATTATATTCAACCTCTTATTGTTGATGTTTTAATGTTTTAATGACATTAAATTAAAGGTTTGTGATGTTTAATTTAATATATATAATGGAAAGTTTATTAATTGGAGGTATAGCCGGGATAGTATCAAGAACATTAACCGCACCGGTTGAATTACTCAAAATGCAACAACAAAACCGCTTTATTCCCAATACAACATTGAGAGAAGTTGTCAGGATCGAAGGTATTACTGGATTATGGAAAGGGAATTTCACGAATTGCGTCCGCATATTCCCTCAAATGTCTATTAATTACGGACTTTATTCATTTATTCAAAGGTTAGTGAATGAATATGGTGATAACGGTGATAATAGTCATAATGGAGAGAATAAGATTAAGGTTAATAAAAATATTATTAATTTTATGAGTGGTGGAATTTCAGGTGCGGTCGCCATGTCCATAATATACCCGATGGAAACTATTCGTAGCCGTCTCTCTCTACAAACAGGGAGAGAACAATATAAAGGTATCATAGATGTTATCCAAAAAACTCCTATGCGACAATTATATAATGGTCTAGGGATGAGTTTAATAGGATTTGCTCCTTATAATGCTTTAAATTTTATGTTTTATAATTATTATAATGATGGATTAAAGAAAGTTATTTTTACTGGAGATAGTGGGGATAGTGGAGATGATAAAAAGAATAAAGTAGCAATGAATTTATTAGCAGGTGGGCTTTCTGGTATATCGGCGGTTAGTATTACATATCCTAGTGATTTAATACGTAGAAGATTACAATTACAGGGGTCTGATAAATCCGTCCCAGTATATAATGGGATAATAGACTGTTGTAATAAAATAATAAGGAGTGAGGGTATAGTGGGATTATATAGGGGTTTAGGTGCATGTTATATAAAAATATTTCCCGCTAATGCCATACAATTTATGGTTATTTCATTTCTAAGTGATTTATGAAAATGGTTGTGTATTTAATATGAAATGTTTTATTTGTATATATGATTAATAAATTTGCTGTTATTTATTATACGGATTAATTATGTAATTATAAGATTATATCTTGATTGTGCTGTTAATTTTACATCAACAGAACTCTTTAAATTATATGTTATTTTAAATCCATTAGATGCATATCCTATATAGTTAAACCTATTAAACCTACCTGTTATACCATCCGCTTTTATTATTTCCCTTTGTGAATTATTATTCCCAGTCCAAAATTGTTCATATATTGTTATTGTTTTCTCGACATTATTATTAAAATGTAAATCAAAAAATACACCGTATATGAAATTTGTTTTATTAATCATTGGTGTTGTTATAGCAACTGGGTTTTGACGTGAATCAATAATAATAGCATTATTTGGATTATTACTAGCCGAAATATTTATTTTCGAATTACCAATTAGACTTATTCCATAAGAATTATTTGTATATGTTTGGTCTAAATTAAAAATATCAAATTGAACATATATATTTTCAGCAAAATCAACATATGCTTTATTAGTAGCATCACTAGAATTTGTTGGGGTTGCTACATTTGTTATTTTATTATTATTCACGTCCAATTTAGTATAAAATGAGCTTGTTCCCGCATTTAATCGTAGAACGTGTGATCCTCCAGTGTAAAAATCCCCAATTGGTCTTGGAAACTTCATATTTACCAAGTTTAGACCTCCTGTAACCAACTCATCTTTAATACTCATTAATCCAATCCTAATCTCGTTATTAAAAGAACCAATTCCATTAACATTAAGATTTCCCGAAATTGTCCCTCCTGTTAATGGTAGGTGATTTCCTATTTGATTATCCACATATGCTTTATTAGTAGCATCACTAGAGTTTGTTGGGGTTGTTGTTAATCCTGTTAATTTTAGTGCTGTTATTGTCCCATCTACATGCAATAACGTTTGTGGGTTTAATGTCCCTATCCCAACATTCCCCCCAGCCCTAATAATCATTTTTTTATCAGTTTCGTTTATACCAGAAAATATTAAATCACTTGATGTATTTCCTATTACATCTTGACCACTCTGGATATAATTTTGGTTCACCTGTCCGGTAAATCTAAGCCCTGTAGAAGTTGAAGTTTTAAATGTAACATTTCCATCAATATCTAATGCGTTAATATTAGCACCAGCATCCATATTTATTCCGATTTTACTTGCTGTTATTGAGTTATTAAAATTAACTACTCCATCAGTATTTACTTTCACATGGGGACTGCTGTTGTTAGTGTATAAATATAGTGGATGATCTGATTTTGTCCCTAACCATCCACCTATAGACGCCCCAACTCCGTTACCAATATAACTCTCTAGCTTAACAGTTGTTGAACCATTATTTATTCCATGGTGCCTAATACCAAATTGTTGTTCCGCTGTTTCTACTAATAATCCAGGCGATGATGAACCATTTATTAGTAAATTTCCGGATAATTCTTGATTTCCAACTTTACCTATAAAATTTTGTTCTACAAATTCTTTATTAGTAGCGTCACTAGAGTTTGTTGGGGGTGTTGTTAATCCTGTTAATTTTGGTGCTGTTATTGTTCCATCTACTTGCAATAACGTTTCTGGGGTTAATGTCCCTATTCCAACATTCCCACTACTTTCAATAATCAAATTCCCACTACTTTCAATAATCAAATTTTCACTTGTTTTTATGTGTAATACTTCGTTAGTGAATATATCAAAACTATTTCCGTGTCCAATATATGTTCCATCTTCGTAATTTATCCCTGATACATTACTTATGTTATTATTATCTAGTAGTAATCCATTATTTGTAATAAATTTATTTTCTGCTTCACTCCATACAGCAAAACCATTATTTAACGGTGTATCTTCGCGTGTTGCCACAGGTTGCGTCTCTCCAGAGATACCTATCCTGAATGAATTTGTATCTTCTTTATATATGAACTGATATGGCTCCCTTACAGTTCCACCGGGTAAAATAGGACCTCTATATACACTAAACCCGCTCTCAATATTTAATGGATCAAATACTGGCTCCTGTGTTGGGTTTCCACAACTATCAGTGGGTTGATTTATGAAAATAATATTGTCATTTACTATTAAATCTTGTGTACTAACAGTTGTAGTAGTTCCTTTAATATTTAGGTTCCCTTCAATCTTGACATCACCATCCAATATAATATTGAGAGGATCACCTGTTATTTCAGGTTGTATATAAAAGTTTGGATAATCAGTATTTAATATACATTTATTCAACTCCCCTGTTATATTAAGTTGTGCGTCATTAAAATATACATCTCCATCAGGTCTTATATGTAATCTCTCAGCATAATCACCATTGAAATGAGTATATATATTAAATGAACCGGTATTTTCTTGTTTTGATGTATCCCCGGAATAAATACTTATTATTTGTGTATTCTCAATATATGATAACCGTGAATTGCTACTATTATCTGTAAAATATATTTTGTTATTATCTAGAGGCATATTGAATTTGAGAGAACCTGACATAGTATCTCCAATAACATCAACATATTTATCCCCTATACTCGTAAATTCATCATCTACGTATTTTTTTGTAGCAGCATCACTTATATCTATAGGTTCCGCTATGTTTTGTATTCGGTTATTATTCACACTTATTACATCGTTATTTATTGTCATCATATAATTACCATTATTAGATGAGGCAAAATCATTTGTTTGTATAGAATTAGAACTTATAGAGTTAGCCTGTATAAAGTTATTTTTTTGAAAGTTTCGTGTTCCGCCATATTTCTTATATTCGTCACTCATATTTCTTATATTTTATATGAGATATCCTT
>Ga0307983_1001038_pt1 | contig 12731 bp, 17 predicted proteins | sample OrgLakmetagen991_FD_201845 | JGI IMG/M metagenome (GOLD analysis project Ga0307983, IMG submission 201845) | Saline water microbial communities from Organic Lake, Antarctica - #991 | ecosystem: Environmental > Aquatic > Non-marine Saline and Alkaline > Saline | place: Antarctica: Organic Lake... | reverse complement strand
TTATGCTAGTTCGGAGTGGGAGTCCTATACTCCAGTCTTTCAAGGTATAGGCACCCCCTCCCTCGTCGCAATCGAGTGGATGAGAAGTGGCTCTAATATGAAAATAAGAGGGACTTTTACGACTGGCACAACTACAGGCACCTTATTCCGACTCGGCCTACCTAATGGTTTAACAGTCGGAGGGGAAACCGCTCTAGTTGTCCCTACGGGAAGGCTATTAAGAGTAAGTAACTCAAACACATATTTCCATTTCTTGGCTACAAAGGGCGACTCGTTTATTGAACTTGGGAGAAGCGACAGGACAGTTTCAACGGTGCAAACTTCCCCCGTAACTGGTGGTGCGGTTTTTGGTACAGGCGAGGCTCAGACCTTTTGGCTTGAAGTACCAATCGCAGGCTGGACAGACTCAGCTCAAGGCGTAGTGGTAATGGGGCGCACAGATTCGAGCAGCATGGAGAATGATTTTGACGCAAGAATTGCAAACAATGGAACAGCTAGTATTATAAGCGACACTATGTCTTTTTTAACACCCACAAGAACTGCTATAGGAAGGGTGACCCTTACCTTTAATTCAGGCTTGTTTTCTCAAGCGCCTAAGATAGATTTAACATTGGCAAATGGAGCCGTAGCATTGGGTTCAATAAATTATACCAACCTCACAGCAACTTCGGTCGATGTATTGACCGTTAATAACGATGGAGCTTATGCAGACTTCAACTTTAACGTAGGATTGGTAAAGCAAGGTACCGACTATATAAAAGAAACCGAGAGAACGATGGTATTTCCTAACGGTCTTGATCAACCTACTTGCTACGTTAAAGACATTAAGGCAAACAATAGCGCAGGGGGAACCTTTACATCAGGAGCGTGGCGAACTAGAGATCTAAATACCCTAGAGGGAGACTGCTACTTCTTGTCGTTATCTTCAAATCAACTTACTTTAGATTCAGGCAAATACACCATTGAGGGATATGGACCTGCTCATTTTGTTAACATTCATAAAACAAAAGTTAGAAATATTACAGACTCATCTGATAGCATTATTGGCGGTTCTGCTAGAGCAGATGATGCTGGTAGTTCCGTGGCAATGTCGACAAACTCGCTATTCAAAGGCGTACTAAATATTAGTGTAGCTAAGGTGTTTGAAGTTCAACACCGATGTAGCAGAACTCAGTCAACATCAGGCTTTGGTCTTGCTTCAAACTTTGGAGTAAGTGAAGTCTATACTCAGTTAAAAATCACAAAGGTCAGGTAGTGGAAGTTGGCGAGAAGGTTAAGAAAGGTGGAGCGATACTCACTTTGATTACAATGCTTTCGGGGGGGCTGTTGGAAGCAAACGCTCGCTATACTCAAATAGTAGAAAGACTTGTTAAAGTAGAAATTAACCAGCAGAATATTAGCGAGGTACTCAAGGAAGATATAAAAGAAATAAAGTCAGCCGTCGAGTACATCAGAAGAAAGTTTGAAGAAAGGAATGGGCAAAAATAATATTGCTTATCTATACATAAACAACAGGAGAAGTTATGACTGAATTAGTAGGCGGGGACGTAGGTAAAGAAGTGATCTACGACATTAAAATTGAAGACAAGATGATTAAGTTGGAAGTTAAGTACGACGGAAAGGGCGCAAATGCTGGTGTATTTATCGAGCTTGAGGCTGAGTACTTTCTTGATAAGTTAGCTGAAGCTATTCCGGGTTCAATCGATGATGCTGTTATCGGCGCTATCAAGGCAGCTTTATAATGTTAAAGTTTGTCGTAGGAATTCTTATCGACAAAATAATCGAGGCAGTCCTAGCGGCTGTCTCTGATTACCGCGCTCTTCAAAAGAAAAAGAAACAGGACGCGAGTGAAGTAAAGGAAGCACTTAATGAGAAAGATCCAATTGCTCGTGCTCGTAGGATGCGCGACCTTCTTAAATAGTTGCGGAGATTTTGACTGGGAGCCTCGCCCCTATCTTGGAGATCATGTAGCTCAATCTATTGTAAATTCTGAGGGGGCTTCTGTGAGAACAGATCAGCCTATCTTTGATCGCTTCACCTGCTTCGATGAGCAGAACATAGTAGAACTAAAGACTGCTATTGATTCTATTAAGAGCGACAAGAAGCGAGGCAAAGCTTTGAGGATATACGCGAAGCATTTTCCAAAACATTAAGGGGATTAATCTTCCGTGATGCTTCCCCAAAGATGATTCACGATTAAAAACAACTGGTCTAAAAAGTCCGACTGCTCTAGGTTAGATTTTAACTTATTGCATAGCGAACAACAAGGAACTACGTTGCCATAGATATAGCCTTTGCTACTATCTACCCTATCTATCCCGTTCCATCTCCACGCCCCATTGAACTTTTTTATATGCAATGAGGATGGGGTAGGTTTAGCTCCGCAGTATGTACAGTCTTGTTCTGTTATACTACGAAAGGTCGATGGGCCTAGTTGAAAAGGGATACCTCTTAGCTCCGCGTTGTTTTTATATTTGCGGATAACTGCTTTAAATGAGGCTTCATAGCGAGGTAACGTCATCCAAATCCTTTTGGAGTGTGTGCTTAGATGGTATCATATAGGCTATGAAGTTCAAGGAAGGACAGGAAGTCTATTTAAAGTTCTACGACCACGTTCAAGATCATGACGAGGAGATTACCTGTGAAGTATGGGGAAGAGTTCTTCATGAGAACAGGGTAAGCGTTACGATAGCTACTTGGGATCTATGTAACACCGACCCTGATACTAGACAACACAATCAATCAAGATTCAGTATCGTCAAAGGTGCTATAATTAACTGGAGAGTTATTAAATGATAGCAGATTACGGTACATCTCTTCAAAGTTGTCTGGATGAACTAGCTCTGCAAGACCTCCCGCCTTTCGTACTTGTTCAAGGATATATCTTTGAAGGACTATGCGCCCAGTTTTCTTGTTCGCTTCTGACCGAGACTTTTTCAGCTCCCATGCAAAAAATCGTCCTTTATATAGACCAACAACATCAGGAAGCCCCCGAAGAGATGCCGCTTCCTTAGTGAAGTGCCATAGTTCAGGGGTAGATTTCAGCCTCATCTTAACGAGGCGTTGAAACTTATGTTCTTCCATTATTGTAGTTCTCGTTGTAATCGTCGATAGTCTCCTGCATCTGTACGACTTTGATTTCTAAGTCTTCGATCGTCTTGTTCTTCTCAAGCATCTTAGTCTCTAGCTTCTCTCGCATACCCTTCTCTTCCCAGAACTTTCCAGCATAATGAACGTATGTACTGGTGTAGATACGCTGACATATCTCCAGCATATTCATCTTCTCTAACTGCATGGTATCGATAACCTTGTACATAAACTCCATAGGTATATCTGCGCCTAGTTTATTGGGATTCATTCTTTCTCCTCTTTCCTTCTTGGGTTAGTACTCTTCTTATTGATTGTAAATCTTCGTCACTCCATTGGCGACATTCGCTCATTATCTCCTGTATCTTGTCGCGGTCGTCGAACCATCGGGAGGATTCACTCACATATACTGCATCAAAATCAAAATCAAGGTCACGTAGTGTGTCTACAGACACAGGAGGTGCCGTAGTTGCAATTGGTTCGGGAATGGGGTAATAGATATACTGACTCATGGCTTCGGTAACGCCATCATGTTTACATAATATTCTCCCTTGGTGTGCATAGGGTCTGTTAATGTGTAAGGTGATGCCATGAAACGTAGGAGCGTACGCGCCTCTAAGGCTTTCAACTTCATCTGCCAACCTGCACCACTCCCCCCCTATTAAGGTGTGCATCAGTGAGTCTCAGCCCATGTTCCTCCGCTTTTTGCTTCGCCATCAAGAGGACACTTGAAATCGTAGTGTACTCCTGCATCTCTAATTGACTGTTCTGATATGCTGCTAAACTCATTTACATACTCCTTAGGTATCATGTTTTGTGTTTCGTCGTGTATATGTAGTAGCGGATATGCGCCTCGGTTTCGGCCGAACTCCCTCCATTGGAGGACAGTCGCTTTCTTCATGATAACAGCACCCGCCCCTTGAAGCAGGGTATTCAGTGCCATGTGGTCTGATCTAATGTTAAGCTTCCTTCCGTCTAGTCCATACAAGAACCCCCGTACCTTAGACGTGGATTTTATATCTTGAATCAGAAACTTAAGCCCCGTGACCTTGGCCATGAACTGTTGCCGTAGCTGCTTGCCTCGTATCTCTTGTTCCTGTGCTCCAGCATCGGGTGATACGATCATACCTAGCTTCCTATCTCCTGCTCCATAGTTGTGAGCATAGATAAAAGTCTTGGCGTTATCCCGAGTCGGGAGTCCGGCATCATTCTGATTCTCTGTGTGTATATCTGACTCTAGTATTTTAGAAGCGTACGCTCCACCATCATAACTAGCCAGATAATGAGCGAGATTTCTAAGCTCAATACCAGAAGCATCGCAGCCAACCATGCTGCTACCTCCTTCTGCTTGAAACAATCCTCTACATTCAAGACCTTTGAAGCTAGTAACCCTTGGAACTTGACCAAGGTTAGGAGAGGAATGAGTACACCTGCCAGTAACAGCACCGTTATGATTAATATTCCCATGAATTCTGCCATTCTTTACTTCCTTGAGCCACGCAACGTCGCCCTCTAGTAGTTGTCCGAGTAATTTTTTACAATCGAAATAGTCTGCAAGTAACGGTGCCTCTCTGTACGGTAGTGAGCGAAGCACGTCACCTGATACTTTGGGTCGTTCCGTTGGAGTTAGTTCCAGCGGTTCCCATCTATGTTTCTTGATGAAATAGTCTGCAACCTGAACCCTGCTTCCGGGATTAAAGGGAGTGATCTTGGTGACAGGTTGCCCCTTCACGTAGCCGTACCTCTTGTTGTTTACCTTCGGGTAGAACAGTTCCCTGTGATCAGGGATCGTGGACTTGATCTGCTTCTCTAACTGTTCCTTTGTAACAAGGAGTTCGTCTACTAATTTCTGTGCGCCCTCTACATCAAAAGGAATTCCCATTTTCATTTGCCATTGGAGAATGTCAGCAAAGTCGTGCTCCAGTTTAATTGCTTCTTCTGGGTATTGTTCTTTCATCAGGTGGTGCCACAGTGCTACCGTAACCTTCACATCTTGTTCACAGTAATCCTGCATAGGTTTCGACCAGTACTTCCAATCGCTTTGCTTACCGAAGTCTCCCTTAGGAACTCGGAGCCTATCGCCCCATGCTGCAAGACCGTGAGGCTTGTCCTCTGGAAACATGAGCCGAGACATTATAAGCGTGTCTCTTTGTAGCGGGGGTTTGAACTGGGGGTAAAGCTTCTGAAGAGCAGGGACGTCGAAGCCGCAGATATTATGTCCAACAATTATGTCACACTTTTCTAATATCTCTAACCCACGAGACAGGGGGAGATAGCCCATGTGTCTAGGAGCAGCGTCTGTACAGCTGAATTTCTCTCCATCTAGCGTGGTGATACAGATACTGTGTGCCACATCTAGCGCATCTAGGAAGCCGTTAGTTTCTACATCAAATATTGCTATTGATTTGTTCATTATTTTTGTCCAGTAATTTAAGGCTTTCGGTCACACTACTTATCATGCTTGGGTATATAGTATCTGAATACACTTGAGGCTCTACTGTGACAGTGATTATGTATCGCGAAAACTTCTTGGTTAGTTTATTGGTTAAGCCTAATTCTAGTACCTCACAGATTCTACGCTTATCCGCCATGCAAAAGTCTAGTGAGTTGAGGAACGCTTGCGCTACCTGTTGTGCTGTGTACTCTACTGCTGTCTGTCCTTCCATTGTGACTCCATAAAGAAAGAGGGCCGAAGCCCCCTATTGAATTAGAATTGCGGTTTCTCTTTGACTTGATCTGGTGCAGGTGAATCACCTGTGTCGATCTTTGCTCCGCCTGCTGAGATAGTTTTGTACCAGTTAAGGCAGTTACCTATCTCGTCTACAGTTGAGTCTCTGTCTACCGAACTCTTCATTACAACATACTTGTTGCCTGCTTTCTCTGTCTTGGTTCCATACAGTTTCATCACCTTCGCTGGAGGTACTTTCCCTGCTGCTCTATTCTTGACATACATTTGAGTAGCTAGTTCACGTCCTGCCTTAGCACTTGTGCCTTTAAAAGCAATCACGAACGGGAGAGCTGGGTCACTAGGTAAGATAGAGTAGAAGTTGAAACACTTCTCGTTCTTAATACTAATCCCGTCAACCACTTCTTCCCATGGTTTGTTTGCATTGGCGACTGTTACTGGCTCGTATCTCTCGAACTCAAAACGATCTCCTTTCTTAATTGAAACAATCCACACTTTCTCCAAATAGAAAGGAATGAATTCTACGGGCTTATCTACGCTGCCTAGTACCTCGCCACTGAGACTATTTACATAGTCACCGAAGCGGGCATCGCCTTCAGTTACATAGTTACTAAGGCCCTGCATGGCTAGAATCTTAGGGATAACAATGTCGTCGGAAGACATGGGCCCCATGCCAAACGCATCTACGTCTACTGTCATTACTTCTGCTTCTGCTTTCTTCGTTACTTCACTCATGATTCGCTCTCCTTAAAGAAACTATTTTTCGTTTTTACCTTCTACATTCCTACTCACTCTATTTTCTGTTCTTTTCTTTTGCCACATCAGCGCCTCTTCTAACTTTGTAATGGTGATTGCATTTTCTCTACACGGGAACTTGGCGTTAAGATACTGAAGCATAATTAACCCTGTAGTTATAAGCTCTGTAAGCTGACATTTTTTGAGGTCGCCTCCCTCACTGACTGGCTTAGTTAGCATGTTAAAAGATAAAGAATCAACGTCATGGCGTAGGAATATATTAAAGTTAGGTCTAATCTCTGACTCAAACCACTTATAATCCATAGCTCCTGACTCATTAAATTTTTCTGGATATTCTTTTCTTAAGTCATCCATTACGCAAATTACTTTACCGTTAATTTCTTTCACATCTTTAAGTGTATTAATCATGATTCTGCTCCTTACTTTCTAAAAGATAACCCGTATTCGTGCTCGGGATTTCCGACACCGGGGATTTGAAAATTGTCTGCTGTTCCATCTAACTTAGCGTTCTCGAACTCTGAGTTATAGAGGCTGTTAAGTGATTGGTAGTTCACAGTAGCGTAGGTGAGGTAGCCCTCGTTGCCATACTTACTCTTCAACCAGTCAAAAAACTGTTCCTTATCTTCAGGGTTCTTGATCGTCTGAATCTTTAGCTTCTCAGTTACACTGATAGTGCCTACACCATCAACGAAATACTTAGACTTGCCAGCCTGTTGCAATGTTGCAATACACTTGGCCCGCAATTCCTGATACTGCTTATAAAGAATATCCGAACCTTGCTTCGCTGATTCATACTCTGCCTTTGCAAGAGCCATGCCACTAACGATCTCATCGAGTTCATCTGTAGTAATCGTCTCGTCTGCTGCTTCAAAGTCACTCATTGCTGTACCCCTAACGCTATCCACAGAGCCAAGACTCCGGGCTGTTTCTCTACTGCTGATCTACTATATCGACCGTCACTAACATACTTGCCAGTCTCATCGTGGAACGAGGTTCCGGCACAGACGTATGGTGAGTACTCACCCTTGTTTCTGTAACCTAATCCGTTGAACCTCTCACTATAGGCGCAAGCATCTCCGAGCGACCAAGCCTTCTTCATGTGAAAGCCTTTCATTTTGAGAGCATCAATCGCTGAGGCTTCCCATGTGTCGAAAGGGCCTCGACCTTTTGGTACTCGATAAGTTAGCCTACCTGTTCCAAGGATCTCGTCTCCGTTGTGGAGTACACCTGCAAAGTTCATGCCACTTTCTCTCATGTGTAGTGCCGCAATAAACCACCAAGGAATTCCGAGGGAGTTACCTACGTTCTCATACCTTGATCTGTTCTTAAACGCTTCCTTCTGATACCAGAGAACTGTTGAATACAGACCATCTTTGTCCAGCTTTGCGTTCGATGCGATGTAAAACCAGTCAGGGTTTCTTACGTCACCGTTATCCACATCGTCAAATAGAGGCAACTGGTTGGGGTTTGCTGGTGACACTGTGACACTAGGTATTGGTGGCGGAATGTCCCTAGTTGGTGTCGGATTGACACTTCCTGAACTCTCGTCTTTGACTAGGCCAATCACCCAGCTTTTAAATCTTCTCCATAATCTCATTTGATCTCCTTTATTAGATCGATGATGCGTTTACTCACATCTTGTTTATTTTTTAATGCCTCAAGGACACGTTCATCTATGGTATTGGCAGCAGCTAAGTCTATCTTGGTGATCGCCTTGTGGATTTGTGATCCTCCCCTGTGGTTTCGAGCCTCAGATTGAAGCTCGTCTGCAAGCGAGAAGTTTCTCGAATAAACAATAGAGTAAGAAGCAGCCACCAGATTAATACCAATACCGCCAGCCCTCCTGTTAGCAATAATAATCTTTGTATTAGGGTCATCATTGAACTCCTTCATTGAGGCTTGCTTCTGGTCTAGGTTCTGCTCGCCAGTCAACATCACATAGTTTAGTTTCTTCTCTTCACACAGCTTAGAGAGTTGTATGTAATTAGCACGAAACGAGCACCACAATATACACTTGTGTCCGTTCTCTACGACTATCTCATCAACGAGTCGAGAGACTTCATCCAGTCTAGGATTGTTCTGAATAAAGATCGTCTCTCCGTCTTCTGTATTGACGTGTCCTGTGACAATTTGCTGGAGTCGAAGTGCTTTAGTGACTGCCAGTTGTGCGACCACGGCACCAGACATTTCTTTCTGTTTCTCTTTCTCTTGAACGAATGTAACAAAGTCACGTTCCATCTCCTTGTAGTATTTCATCTGCTCTTTACTTAGCTCGACTCTTATAACCTTAGTCACTAGTGGCGGAAGATCCTTGATCACGTCCTTCTTCAAGACACGATGGCACTTGGTATAGATTCTTTCGGTTAGCTCATCATACTTCTCGGTTCGTGCTACGAGTTTCGGGAAGTGACTACTGCTATTCTTCCATCCAGCGTTCTCGTCTTCCATGTACGTGTTGACATAGACATGAAAGTTCTTACCGAATGTTTCCCCTCGATCCAAGAATCGGAACATACCGAACACGTCTTTCACGCTATTTAGAATCGGGGTTCCTGTTAGGATAAAGTTATGGAGACTCTTGTCTCCTAGTTTTATTGCTGCCTTCGTTCTTTTAGCACTAGGATTCTTGAGGAAGTGAGCCTCGTCAGCGATAATAATCTCAGGTTGCCATGCAGTTAGGAAATCAAATAGCTTCTGGCTGTTCAGAGATTCGTAATTGGTGATGTATATGTAGTCACCTCCTATTTCTCCAGTCTCTTTGTTACATGACCAGTCCATGAATTTCTTCACCTTCTGGGTGCTGGAGCCTTTGAGTATATGGATCAGGTTCTCGTCAGCGTAACTGTGAATCTTGAATTCGTCCTTCCAGTTGTGTAAAGTGACTAGCGGTGATAGTATTAGGGTACGCATTACCCTACCTTTCTGGGAGTATTTCTGGCGCAATATGTTTATTACTCCTCCCGTCTTTCCTGATCCCATCTCCCAAAACAACCCCACATCTCGGTGGGTGTTCGACAATTTAATCGCCGTGATCTGATGGGGATAAGGTTTGAGCTTGTATTGCATCGTCATCCTCCTTGGTGGCTACTCTGTAACCAACGTAAACTGTTTCTATCTTTCCATCTATGCGAGCTTTCTTTATCTCTACATCTTTAAGTATTTCTTTCAGTCGCCCTCCTACTTTCTGTTTAGTATTGGGTTTCTGTCCTGATGAATCACAATCGATGCGGTAGATTTGATAGATTTTTGAGAAGGGGGTGATGGCTCTGTTGTCTCTTATGATTCTTGTATCTACAAATTCCATGACACTATCATTCTGATACTTGTAACTATCTATCGCCCTGTCTATCGTTTCTGATTCACTAAAACCTCGATTCTTTTTGAACTCTAGGAGTGCCGAGATTACTAAATTATATATTCCACTTGCTTCTTCGTTAAGCTTATCACGAATCATGGGATCAAACCCAGTAACGTGTCTAGTAAAGCGGGCATTGAAGGGGACGATGAGGAGCCTGCGCATCATACCGAAGCTAAGGTCTTGCGTAGATGGTAACTCGTTACACGCCATAATGATCTTTGCTTTGTTCTTCATAGAATAAGCATCACAATACAGCTTCCGCGCTTGCACCTCACCGCCTGTTACCAATGCTTTAAAGATAGAGTTATCTACCATGGCGTTGGTTGGAGTTTCTTCTGAGATATTAAATAACTTTCCATCTAATTGGTATCTATTTTCTGGTTTATTTATCTCACGCCCCATCGATAGGGTAGTGTAGTTCCCGTCACCCGCTAAAAACTTTAATGTATCCATGAATACAGACTTCCCGTTACTTCCGTCACCAGATAAGATCAGAGCCTTACTTCCTAGAGCTGCATCCATACCAGATAAACTATAGCCCATGTATTCCAGTAGAACCTGTTGCGTCTTCTTGTCGCCTATAGTGATCTCATCCATGAACTGCTCGAAGCGTGGGGCTTTCTGCGTAGGATCGTACTCAAAGGGAAGTGAATATTTAAACCCAAAGTCTTTACTCGTAGGTACCATTTCCATGGTGTCTATGTTCAGTACACCATTCTTGAAGTTAATCATGTGTTCAATCTCAAACCAATCATGGTCACGTAGATTGGTACGCTGTATCTTGCCACGGAACTCATTACATATAGCGTTGGTAGGCGAAGGGTCGAAGTTACTTTCAGCAAATGAATCGAGATACTTGATCCCTATATCTTGCCAATAGTTATCTTCCCAGAGATACACGTTACCCGAATCACTTACCGTGATATAGGGATGGGTGTTTTCAAAGTGCATCCTAAGATCGTTGTACTCGGGCTTGCCTTTCTTAACCATGCCATTTGCATCCGTTACTACGTTATAGAATCCTGTATCCTTGGTCTTTATATACAAGGCTGATTGTAATGTGATGGGTGACTTACATTTCCCCCAGTTTTGGCAGGATGAGCAGCCATCCCACAGCGTATTGATATTATCGCAAGTCCGAGGCCCTGCTGTTTGTAGTGACTGTTGCATCTTGGAGTTGGTAGCCGTCTCGTTGTAGCTTGGATGCCCGATACTATATTCGTGTACCAGATCAGCGCCTCCTTCTACCCTACCTAACACAGATAGCATGGCGTACCATTGAGGCTCGGAGATTGCTTCTTGATTCTCGTAGCAATGCTTCAAGAAATCGCAGCCTTCTGTCACGCCTTTCGCATCAGCTGGAGGAAGATGGACTAGCATCGAAGGGCTTATCTGTTCAGTCATATCGACTATCGGAATCCCACTTCGAGTAACAAGGTCGAAATCTACAAGCTCTATGTTTCCATTGATGAGGAAGGCTTTATGTTCCCCCTTTTCAGGTTTAATGTTTAGCGTATTAGGGAGTCTGAGTAATCTTGCTGGAGAGAACACAGAAGCATCAACTTCCCCCACTAAACCGGACTCATTTAAGGAGTTTTGCAGCTTGTCGCATAGTGCTTTATAGTAGACACGATGCTCATCGAAGTATGAATCATGGGAGATAGGATCTTCCAGTCCTATGATAAACTGTAGCCCGTTTCCTGTGAACACGACTCCTGTCTGATCAAGTTGCAGACCCAACGATTCAAGTATCACGGGTATGTAACTCTGATAGTCTTCACGGACGATGCCATCAATATCTATTGGTAAGATGTGTTGGTAATCAAGGACTCGCCCCGCTCTTTCAAAGCAATTGGCAGCAGTATAATAAAGATTCCATCGTTCATCCTCTGGTATATCTTTAAGATACTCATCCACGTTAGCAAAAAGGTCGCCCACCGACCTAGCTCTCCATTCTTTATCAAAGAAGGCGTGTTTCTTTTTTAAACGCTGCTCTTTTTGGTCAAAGTATTCTCTCAATCCGAGAATCTGGATTAAACTGTTCTGTGACATTCGCAAGACCTGTGTTTCGTTGTTAGTTTTCCATTATAAGCCGCCATCATTAGGGCTTGTCAAATTATTCCCATAATCTCCTAGTAGGTTGGCCCACTTGAGGGTAGTAGCTGGCAAAAACTGCTCGCCATTCGTTTTTATCTATGAATTCGGTGTCCCCCCATCCACTTGCCTTGATGAAGGCTAGTTGAGCCCCGCTAGACTCGCCTACTGGATTAACAGAGAACGCATACATCGAGGTAGTCATTTTAAATTTAACAAGAGGATAGAGAAAGAATCGTAACCACTTGTATTTGCTCCCTAAAACAAAAGCAAAAACGTCAGGCCTATAATGACTAATATCTTTAGTAAATAAAGGAATCTTCTTGAGCCATTTTTTGTCGTTGTTAAAAGAAAAGAAGGCACATGTTGATATTTTCTCATCAAGTGACCAGTCAGGGTTCGCATCGTTTTCCATCGTCCTCCAAGTCTTCCCGTTTGTGAGATACTTGCTCTTAAATTTAATAGCCTCGATACGGTTATCCATCTCAATACCTCTCGCTACTTTACTAAAGAAGTATGCCGCATTAAACGTGCTTGGATTCTCGCTAGTAGGTTGATTATTGTTCGGTAAAATGTTTCCGTACTTATCAAAAAAACTCATCTTTTATTCTCCTTTATCATTTCGTTCCCCTAGTTTAGACCTAAGCCTAGAGACAGGCCAAGACCAAGACCCAGAGCCAGACCCAGACCAGGGCACAGACCTAGAACCAGACCTAGACCAAGACCAAGACCAAGAGCCCTTCTGTCTTT
>Ga0307983_1001036_pt1 | contig 12743 bp, 9 predicted proteins | sample OrgLakmetagen991_FD_201845 | JGI IMG/M metagenome (GOLD analysis project Ga0307983, IMG submission 201845) | Saline water microbial communities from Organic Lake, Antarctica - #991 | ecosystem: Environmental > Aquatic > Non-marine Saline and Alkaline > Saline | place: Antarctica: Organic Lake... | reverse complement strand
GCCCTGCCACATGCCATCCGAAAATAGCTCCGACCTGATTGCCGGTCAGAGCAACGTAACCCGCCTCCGCGCTGCTGTCAGGCAGTGCGAGAGCTAAACGATCAGCATCGGGATCGTGGGCAATAACGAGATCAGCGGATACTTCTCTAGCCAGAGCAAACGATAAATCCAGGGCACCTTTTTCTTCAGGGTTAGGAAATGCCACCGTGGGGAAGGCAGCATCGGGTTCCACCTGCTCCGAAACGGAGTGAAGGGGAGGGAATCCCGCCGCCGACACGGCGGCGAGGAACGTCCCTGCTCCGACACCGTGCATGGGGGTGTAGACCACTGAAAGCTTTGTGCCTTCCGGTCTCTTTGCTGCCACCGATGCCACCGTGGCAGCAATGTAGGCCTCCACAACGTCGGGGTGAGCTTGGCGAACAAGGTCTGTGGAGCGGGGAATGATGTCCCAGGTGATCGAGTGACTCACTTGGGTGATGTGTGCTTCGATGAGCGAATCGATGGGAGGCACAATTTGTGAACCCTCATCTTTTTGGCCCAGATAGACCTTGTAGCCGTTATCGAGGGGTGGGTTGTGGCTGGCTGTCACCATCACCCCAACGTCAGCTCCCAGATAGCGCACCGCAAAAGCCAGAACGGGGGTGGGTAAAAAGGGTGGCAGCAAAATGGCCTCTATGCCGTAACCGGAGAAGATTGCGGCCGTATCCGTGGCAAACATCTCTGAGTTCGTTCTTGCGTCGCAACCAATGACAGCGCGAAGAGGCTTGCTGGCTGAGGGTTGTGCACTCTCGTTCAGGTATCGGGCGAGACCGGCGGTTGTCTGTCCGATGACGACTCGGTTCATTCCTGCCGGCCCCGGCTGTAGAGGCCCGCGAATTCCGGCAGTTCCGAAAGCCAGTCGGGTGCCAAAAAGTTCCACCAGCTCGTCCGTGGCACCTTGGTCGCCACCACGGTGGCGCCCAAAAATCTCGGTGAGCTGCTGGCTAGTGTGGGTATCCGGGTCTTGGTCAAGCCAGGCTTGAACGTGATCGCCCAGATTGTTGGGGGCCTCGGTCACAGGCTTGCCACAATCTGTGCGAGGAGAGCGCTAATTACAGGCTCTGCTGCTTTCCCCGAGTCCATCACTTCTTGGTGGCTCAAAGGATGGGGTGAAATACCGGCGGCCAAGTTGGTTATCAGGGACAGGCCAAGAATCTCCATCCCCGCCTCCCGCGCGGCGATAGCTTCCAGCGCCGTGGACATTCCCACAATGTGACCGCCGAGTATCTTTGCCATCTGCACTTCGGCGGGCGTCTCGTAGTGGGGTCCCCTGAATTGAACATAGACACCCTCATCAAGGCTTGCATCCACCTTCTTCGCGAGCGCGCGCAACCGGGCGGAGTAGAGGTCTGTCAAGTCAATAAACGTGGGCCCCTCCAGAGGGGAGCTGGCCGTCAGGTTGATGTGGTCAGAAATTAGCACGGGGGTTCCCGGGGCCCATGCCTCCTTGATTCCGCCAGCGCCGTTGGTGAGGACCATAATTTTTGCGCCCGTTGCTGCTGCTGTTCGCACAGAATGTGCCACCGCTCGAACACCTTTGTTCTCATAGAAATGGGTACGGGCGCCAACAACAAGCGCATGTTTGCCGTTGGGAAGAGCAATCGAGCGAATGGTTCCTGAGTGACCGGGAACACCGGAAGAGGCGAATCCGGGGACGTCGTGGGCCGGCATGTCGGCAACTACCTCACCGATCAGGTCAGTCGCTTGACCCCACCCGCTCCCCAGGGTCAACGCTATGTCGTGGTGGGTGACACCAGACTTTGTCGCAATAACCTCGGCCGCTTGTGCGGCAAGAGTGAACGGGTTGTCGTGGAGTGGTGTGCTCTGGTTCATCCCCTCAGACTAGCCAGAACAGTGCGGTTATGGAGCTAGGAAAGAACGGCCAGGACTCGGCCGCCCGTCACTGAATCCCCGACGTGGATGGTGATGGATTCCACCACACCATCTCGGGGAGCGACAATTGGCTGTTCCATCTTCATAGCCTCTAACACGCAGATAATTTCCCCTGCCACAACGGAGGCACCCACCTCAACCATCACCTTCACCACCGTGGCCTGCATGGGAGAAGATATGGTGCCCTCCGCTGACGAGCCCACAACTCCAGAGGCCGTCCTTTTGGGGGCTTTCCCCAAACTTGCGCTTTGGCCGGCAGCAAAAATACCGGAGGGGACGCCTACTTTGAGGCGGCGCCCCTCCACCTCAACAACAACGGTTCGATAGAGGTCTTCGGCGTCAAAACCCTCCTCAATCGCACCGTCCCACGGTTCAATGGTGGTGCCAAATTCGGTTTCAATCCACCGTGTGTGAACGGCGAAGTCCTTTTCATCGGGGCCAGAAAAGGCGGGATCTTCGACGATGGCCCGGTGAAAAGGGATGACGGTGGGGAGGCCGGTTATTTCAAACTCTGATAGCGCGCGGCGCGATTTCTCCAACGCATCCTGCCTGGTTGCACCGGTCACAATCAGTTTGGCAAGGAGTGAGTCAAACGCACCGGTGATGACATCACCGGTGGTGATGCCCGAATCAACGCGCACGCCTGGTCCGCCGGGGAATCGGACCGAATGGATGGGGCCTGGGGTGGGGAGAAAACCACGCCCCGCATCTTCGCCGTTGATGCGGAATTCAAAAGAGTGGCCGTGGTGGGGTGGGTCGCCATAGTCGAGGGTCCCGCCCTCCGCAATGCGGAACTGCTCTCGCACTAAGTCAATTCCGGTGATTTCTTCCGAGACAGGGTGCTCCACCTGGAGCCTGGTGTTGACTTCGAGGAAAGAGATGGTGCCATCTTTACCAATTAGGAACTCACACGTGCCTGCACCCACATAGCCAGCCTCTTTCAGGAGCGCTTTGGAGGAGTCGTAGAGGAGTTTCTCTTGCTCGGGGCTGAGAAATGGCGCAGGGGCTTCTTCGACCAGCTTTTGATGTCTGCGCTGCAGAGAACAGTCCCTTGTGGATATAACAACAACGTTCCCGTTGGCATCAGCGAGACATTGAGTTTCCACGTGGCGGGGCTGTTCAAGGTATTTCTCGACAAAACATTCCCCCCGACCAAACGCTGCCAAAGCTTCTCTGGTTGCGGATTCAAAAGCTTCGGGAATCTCTTCGAGCGTGTAGGCAACTTTGAGGCCCCTGCCACCACCACCGTGGGCAGCTTTGATGGCCACGGGCACACCGTGGGTGTGGGCAAAGGCAATGATTTCTTCTGCACTGGTGACCGGGCCGGCGGTGCCCGGGGCGAGGGGAGCATTAACCTTCTTGGCGATGTGTCTGGCGGACACTTTGTCAGCGAGTGAGCGGATTGCCGCCGGCGGTGGACCAATCCAGATCAATCCCGCGTCAATGACCATCTGGGCAAAGTCAGCGTTTTCGGAAAGAAACCCGTAGCCCGGGTGAATAGCATTTGCTCCCGACCGCTTTGCTATCGAAAGAATCTTTTCCGGCACGAGATAAGTTTCACCAGAGGTGTTGCCATTGAGGGCATAGGCCTCATGGGCAAGTCTGGTGAAACGCGCGTTGCGGTCTTGATCTGCATAGACAGCGACCGTATTAATTCCCGCATCGTGTGCAGCTCGAATAATTCGAACAGCTATTTCACCTCGGTTGGCAATGAGCACCTTTGATATTGCGACCACATCGAGAGCTTACGCGATAGTCAGGCGCTGTCAGAGTCGGTGGCGAGTATCTGTCCAGCTAGGTGGGAAAGGCGCTGCGGATAACTGCTGTCGTCGTGGTGGAGGAAATACTTTGTCTGTTGATCTGAAGCCGATGCATCAATTTCTCCCCGGTGAATTGCCGCTCCCACGAGGGCTTCGATTTCACTGCGATCTTCGCAAACAGAGAATCCAGGGATTTTTTCTGTGTTGTCAAAATGGCTGAAATAACGCCGAGTGGTGTTGCGGTGGACGCCATCGGGATACCCGAGACCAATCACCGGCTTCAACGAAAGCGCCCCCTCGAAGAGCATCGTAGTCAAAGGACCAATCACAAAAAGGCAACCCCCAAAGAGCGCCGGGTAGTAGCTAAGTTCGGGCTGGAAACTGCCCGTTGTCTTTTCGGGGCTTATGCCCTCTGCGTATGCATCGGCGATTTGAGAATCTAAGACCGTTCTGACGAAGGAGCTTTCGATAAAGAGTGCCGGGGCAAGACGTTTCTGTTGCCATGGGTGCGGCCGGTAGACGATTTTTGTTCCGTCGGGCACATTGGGCACGGTCGCGAGAATCCCCTCGAGCTCGTGAAGGGCCCCAATTTCATCAAAGGGCATTGCCGAGCCAACAAAAAGAATGTAAGGGAATTTGTACGGAGCAGGGGGGGAGAGATTTTCCCGGGCCTCAAAATACTGGTCAAATCGCGGTGTTCCCAACAGGTGAACCTGGTCGTGGGAGAAGCCGTGAATCTCACAGGCTTGCTCACGTGCCTGCTCGCCCCACACACCAAGATGATCAGGTTTGGCCCAAAAAACGGTCTTCGAGGTTAAATTATCCCAGTTGTCAATGAGGCAAAGAGTGGGAATTTTTCGCGCTTTCCCCAGACGAGCAAGGTCAACGGAGGGGGAGTCAAAGGCTGCGGAGGGGAAGATGATGAGGTCGTAATTCTTTTCCCCAACAATCGCTTCGAGGCTGGGATTGACGGGAAGGTTCCTCTTGATGAGCGATTGGGCTAAGGGAAAAATTAGTCCACTCGCAAGGGTGGGCACCTGCACCCGCAACGGATTTCGAAATGCTCCTGCTAACCACCTCACGAGAGAAAGCGCGAAGGGAAAAAAGCCCCGATTTCTCTCGAGCAGATCCCATTGAGAAAGTCGCGTCCAGCGGTAAAAAAAAGTGGGAGATTTCTTTCGATAGCGCCACATCATCAAAAAGAAGAGAAAGAGGTGCCGACTCTCCAGAGCGTTGTTGCGTGAATAGACCCCCGAAAATAGCGGATGAACGGCAACCTCCTCAAGGAGTTCGATCGAGCTGTCCGCAACGAGGGAGACATCGTGGGATTGACTGAGCTTTGTAAGCGCGTCGGTTCGCAGATAGTTTCGAACGTAAATGTCAGCGGTGATGGCAATCAAGATTTTTGCCATGGCTACGGTGATACCTGGTCGAGGGAGGGATGTGAAGGTCGAGTTATTGGGCCGCCGGGCGCTGCCCTCTGGTCTGCCAAAAACTGGGAGAGGCCAAAGTGTGTAACCGCTCTCTGGAACTGCGCATCATTTTGCTCGTTGTTGATGTCGGCGAGAGCGACAGTCTGTCGTTGAGGGGAGACGGGTTTGTGGGGTGGAAGGCCCAAGCACAATGATGGCGCCTCTGTTTGCGTCAACGCCGCCCAGAACCACACATCATCGGCTGTCGGACAGAGAGCACGCGCTTGTGTGACGTCGTCCACCAGCGGGCTCAAAGATTCTGAGGGATACAAAACGCCATTACCGCCGGGCATCAACAGTAGACGCCCGGTTTCTCCAGCTGACGCCCGTGTCCAATTTTTTCCGTAGCGCACGATGCCATCCTCCTGAGTGTCCTCCATCCGCCAACCGCGGGCCCCGATGGCGAAACCAGGAGACCTCTCGGAGGCTTTGTAGAGGGACTCCATAAGGTTTCGAGGAAAAAATTTATCATCGTCGAAAGTCATGATGGGAGAGTGCGGAAATTTCTTCCTCACCGGTAGCAACTTGTCGAAGCTCCCGTTGTTCTCCGCGACCCACATGATTGTCAACCCGCGTTTTGTCTGGTTAATAATTTTCCGGGGGAGCCGCTTATGAGGAAACTCTTCCTCGCTCAACACCAGGATGAGAGCAGTGGGCTGGACGGTCTGTCTGAGGAGCGTTTCTATGGCAATCCATGACGCCGCGATTCTCGGTGGATAACTTGTCACACTCGCAATCACTGGGATCGCTCGGCGTTTCGGCCGGAATATTGTGGTTACGGGAAATGTGAGCCAGCAAACCCAGAAAGACTCCCTGAAACGCTCTAGCGCTCGGTAGCCGAAGGCTCTCAGCTTCCTGATCACAGCGGAATGTTCCCATGTTTCCCTTCGGGAAACCTTTGCTTTTTGGTTCGAAGGGCACGCAGGCCTCTAATGATTGCTACTCGAGTTGCAGCGGGTTCGATGATGCTGTCGATTTCTCCTCGCTCCGCGGCGAGAAAAGGGCTTGCCACGTTGTAGGTGTACTCGTTGGCTAAACGTGTTCTCACCTCGGCGACGTCCTCGCCTGCAGTCTCGGCAGCTTTGATTTCGTTCCGATACAAAATATTCACCGCACCTTGACCACCCATGACTGCTATTTCTGCGGTGGGCCAGGCGAAGTTGAGGTCAGCTCCCAGCTGTTTGGACCCCATGACAATGTAGGCGCCGCCGTAAGCTTTGCGGGTGATAACCGTGATGAGGGGGACGCTTGCTTCGGCGTAAGCGTAAAGAAGTTTTGCTCCCCGGCGAATCACTCCGGTCCACTCTTGATCGGTGCCGGGAAGATAGCCGGGAACGTCGACAAGTGTGAGGATGGGGATTCCAAACGCATCGCAGAATCTCACGAAGCGGGCTGCTTTTTCTCCCGCATCGATGTTGAGCGTCCCGGCCATTTTGTTGGGTTGATTGGCAACAATCCCTACTGATTCTCCCTCCACTCTCGCGAAACCGATCACAATGTTCGGGGCGAATAGTGGCTGCACCTCGAGGAAGGAACCCTCATCCACCAGTCCATCAATGATGGTGAGGACGTCGTAGGGGACGGAGGGGCTGTCGGGAATGATGTCGTTGAGGCGACGGTCACGATCGGTAATTTCGGTCTGCGCCTCGGCCGCGTAGACGGGCCTTGGGCTGCTGTGGTTGTCGGGCAGGTAGGAGAGCAGAACCCGGGCGTAGTCGAAAACGTCAGGTTCGTCGCTAGCCAGGTAGTGCGCAACACCAGAAATCGTGTTGTGGGTGAGAGCTCCACCGAGCTCCTCCATACCCACCTTTTCTCCTGTGACAGCCTGAATGACGTCGGGGCCGGTGACGAACATTTGACTTATCTTGTCAACCATGAGAACAAAGTCGGTCAGCGCAGGAGAATATACGGCCCCACCGGCGGCTGGCCCACACACAATTGAAATCTGCGGAATGACACCGGAGGCCATGGTGTTGCGCCGAAAAATTTCCCCATATTTACCCAGCGCAATGACACCCTCTTGAATTCGCGCACCGCCGGAATCAAGAATCCCAATAATTGGCACTTTAGTCTCTAATGCCACATCCATAATTTTGATAATTTTGTCCCCGGCGGCCTCACCCAGCGAGCCCCCGAAAACCGTGAAATCCTGGCTGAATACGGCCACCTGCCGGCCATGAATTGTGCCAAGCCCGGTCACGACAGAGTCCCCGAGGGGACGTTTTGACTCCATGCCAAAAGACGTGCTCCGGTGGCGGACAAACTCGTCAATTTCAACAAAGGATCCGGTGTCAAGAAGAAGTGCGATTCGCTCCCGCGCGGTCAGCTTTCCTTTTGCGTGTTGTCGAGTTTTAGCGGACTCTTCGCTTGCGACAACCGCCTCGTGGAAGCGTTCTTTGTAGTGGGCAATCCGTGCCGCTGTGCTGGGTGCGCGTCTTGTGGCGTCGTTGTCGTTCACAATCCTCAGACTATCGGTTTCCCTTTATCTCCTCGGGCTGAAAACCGCGCATTTCTCACACCATCCCAGTGCAACTGAACAAGATGAAGTCGATGGCGCCAGGAATTTTTTGTGGCGAGAGAGGCAATTTGCATTCGTAGTGGCGGTCGCTCAGGGTTCCACGTCGACCAGTCTTTCCATGTGAAGCGCAACGGCTTCTCTTGAAGCACCCAGTAGGCGACGAAGCGTTGGGCACCCAAGGGATCAACCTGCCAGGGCACAAAGTTTTCGGCCGTGATGTCGGATTGCGTGAGAACTTGGCGAACATCGGCCACCAGATCCCACTGGCTTGCCTGATTAATCCACACGGGCTTACCCATGAGGTTTGCCTCTACACCAATCGTTGATCTCTCGGCAATGACGTAGTCAGCGTTGAGGACGAGGTCGTAGGAGTTGATCGGAGAGTTGTGCCAGTGCACCACCAGTCGGGGGTGGTTTCTTTGCAACGCTCGAATATTCTCAAGAGTTTTGAGAAAATAGGCTCGACTTTTTCCCGAAAGATTGGGGTGGACACGGAGTACGAGGGCACAATCTTTTTCTTGGAGCAGGCCCATGATCAGATCAAAGGCCTCAAATTGCCCCACCCACGAGTCGGTTTTCCACATCGGGCCAAAAGCTTTGAATTCATCAGCGGAGGAGGTGAAAAAAACGGCAACAGGTTGCGCATTCTGGGTCTTAAGCGGCGATGAAATGTCTTTGAGGTTTTTCCAAGCTGTGGAAAAAGTGTTGGTTTCCGAGCCGGGGTTCATTCTTTCCTGGAGCCATAAAGAGGCCATAGCGATGATGGACTCCGTAGTGTGGCCCTCCAGAAGGGTACCCACCTCGGCTTGGGACGCGAGCCGGTCGTGGGGTTGGGTTTTCCCCGCGTAGTAGGAGTTGCTCTTGGCGCGACCGTTTTCATAGAAACGCACGTCGATGTTGCGCTCCTCGCACGCCAGGCGCGCAGCTTTTTGGCGGGAGGTTCGGCCGTTGGGGATTAAGACCCGCTCCGGGTCGAGGGACTCCAGAGCACGGGATAGAGCATCGAAACACGCAAGGGTTTGGCGACTCAATGCGCTTCGCAAAGAGGCAATCGCGCCCGTTTCTGGGACCAGGGACTCGCGCCGGAAGTAGGTGAGAAGCTCCGACTCGATTGCCTCTTGGCACACCAACCACTGCCTGGGACTTGGGCGATGCAGGTGAGTGGGGTGGGCCTTCAGGCGATGGTAGGAGACGCCCATGTTCGTGAGGGCGTCTGGGAAGGCTTGGTGATGGACGCGGTGTCCCAAAAGCTTTACCAGAGGTGTCGGAGGGAAATCCTGGCTGATGGTCGTGAATGAGCCAATGTCAATCAGGGTGACCTTGTCGCCGGCGTCAACGAGGTCTGCGAGCAGCGAGGCGACCACACTTCGGCTTCGCTGGGTTGCCCCGACGTAGTGGACGACGGCCACCGAGCTCATCGCTTAGCCCGTGCGCGAATCATCCCCACCAGCGGCGAGCCAAGATTTCCGAGCAACGCCAACACACGCATGATCCATGATGCCCCAGCACCTTTCCCCACATGGAGTCTTCCGCTAAAGAGTGCCCTGCGCCGCTCTTTGCTCAAGGTTTTTTCCAGTGGGGTGCCTGCAACCTCATCGAGAAGCACCGCTTCGGCGTGAAACCACAACTTCCACGTCGAATTAATTCCTTCCCATGCATCCACGTGAACCCTGTGGAGATGCCACGGTTTCACGGGGCCTGAAAAGTGAACAATTCGCGGGCTGGAGTGTTCACGCAGATGTTCGTGCCAACTGGAGAGGAAGTTGTATTCGCAGCCCACCCGGGACACGGTGTCTAGGTAGAGAGTGTTGAACAGGTACTGCTCGGAGCTGAAACGCTTCGGCGGCAACGCGGCCAGAGCCTCTTTCCAGGGCTTTCGTGCGTACCCGGTCCAACCGAGAACACCCGCATTGAAACCTTCGAACTTTGTGTGGGGGCTGACAATTTTCTCGGCCACGACAAGGGAGACACCGGGGGGCGCGTCACGGAGTGCTTGAAAGATGTCATCCCATCCTGCGACAACGATGGTGTCGATATCGAGCCACAGGTGTGCCGTGGTGACCTCGTCCGCAATCACAAATTTGGAAAAAGTGGTTTTTGTGAGGTGACGCCGCTCAGAAAAAAGCGGGTCGGCGACATAGGCGACAAGTCGGTAGTCAACCCCGAGCCATTGGAGGAATCGGTCAACAAAAACCTGATTCTTGGACGACAGTTCGCCCTCGAAATACGCAACAATCAGAAATGGAGGTGTTGCGGCCGTTCGGACCGTTGCGTGTGCGAGCACAAGAAACCCCAGGACCATTCGATCATCCAAAGCGAGTGCGACGATGTTCTTGGAGGCCGTGGACTGAGGTGGTGTCACGGTTTTTTTCCTTTTGTCTTGCGCGCGCCGTAGTGAAGGGGATGAGTACCGCGTGGGACTGGGGTGCGAAGAGCCTGGGCCACAAAGACGACGACCCATCCCAGGGGGCCAAGAATCCGCAACACCGTCAGCAAGAGACGCCCCCGGTGGTCTGAACGCAGGCTCCAGCCCCCGGTGCCGAGCGCGTGGCGCCGCGGTGTAGCGAGGTCGGCTGTTACGTTTTTTTGGGCGAGGGCTTCGAGGAGCTCTTCTTCTGCAGCGAACCACAGCGACCACGGGCATTGGTACTCCACGCACAGCTTCCGAAATCGACGGGGAAGGTGCCAGGGCTTGTGGGCTCCTGCGTAGTGGAGAATCTTTGGAGGGGGGGAACCTTCAAGCGAATCGATGCGATACGTCAGAGTGTTGAAGCTCTCGGAAACAGTATGGACAGAGTGCGCGTATAGCTCGTTAAAGAGCGCTTGTTCTTGCGTTTCGACAAGCGGGAGGTCACTCAAACGCTCTGACCACGGTTTCCTCGCAGACCCAGGCCAGCCCAGAACACCAGCGTTGAACGCCAGGGAGCTCGGGCCACCCCTCGCCTCTGACTGGCCCTTGCCTCTTTTGGCCACAACGAGCGAGAGGGGTTCGGGAAGATTCCTGACGACATCAAACAGGTCGTCCCAGCCGTGGCTGGCCACTGTGTCGACGTCTATCCACACGTGGGGAAGGGTCACCATGTCGGCCAACATGAATTTCGTGAAGGTTGTGGGAGAAATGTGGCCCTGGGAAATGAACCGCGCGTCATGGGAGAGAGAGATGAAGTGGTGTCGAACGTTCAGAGCCGTGAGGCACTCGCCCAACATGTGTTGATGGTGAACGCTGAGGCTGTCTTCGAGGTGACCAATGACGAAAAGGGGAGAGAGCGTGGTTGATTGCGACAGCGACCACGCCCACACCAGGAGAGGGTAGGCCATGTTGTCATCGATGGCCCCCACCACAATGGGAGTTCCTTCAGCAATGGGGTCCAAAGCACGAGCGTTCATTGCAGGGATTTCTGCCACTCAGTCTGTCGGCGCAGTCCCTCCTCCAGTCCCACCGTGTGGGAGAAGCCCAGAGCAGTGTGGGCTTTAGAGCTGTCACCGTGGGTGCGCAGCTGGTCGCCTCTCGCGGCGCCGTGGTAGCTGATGCGGAGGGGCTTCCCCACATTTTTTTCAATAATGGCGATAGCTTCGCTCAGCGTTTTCTCTTGTCCGCCCGAAACGTTGTATATCTCTCCCGTCTCGGAGCGGGTGAGAGCCGCGACGGTGGCGGACACGCAGTCGTCAATGTACGTATTGGATCGTGACTGGTTTCCTGATCCGTAGAGTGTAATTTCTTCATCCCGGAGGGCTTGGGTGATGAATTTACGGTACGCCATGTCTGGTCTTTGGCCTGGCCCGTACACGGAGAAATAGCGGAGCACTGCGACAGGGAATCCGGAGTCGCGCCAGTGAGCGAAGGCAAGGTTTTCTGCAGCCAACTTCGTGACACCGTAGGGAGAAACAGGTTTCAGAGCCTGGTGTTCATCGCCCACGGCGTTCGTTCCATACACGGAGGAGGTCGACACCTGGATGAAGCGCTTCACCTCCCAATTCTGGGACGCATCAATCAGCCGAGAGAGTGCCAGTAGATTGCATCCCGAATAGAGCTCAAAATCATTCCAGCTCAATGACAGCCCCGGCATTGCGGCTTCGTTAATGACGTAGCCGATATCGGCAGGGAGGGTTGTGAGGTCGTCCGTTCTCAAATCTAGGCGGTGGGTTTGCACACCGGGGAGCGATGCGAGTTCAGAGAAACGTTTTGCTTTTTCAGACCTGGGGTAAAGGCCCTCAAGGAGACCGTCCAGCGCGACCACGCGCATTCCCTCGGAGCTGAGGCGCTTGACTACGGCCGAGCCGATAAAGCCCGCCGCGCCGGTCACCAGGACAGTGTCACTCACGAGTACCCATTTCCACAGCGAACATTTTTTTCCAGCGTCATCCGCACGATTGCGGTACGTGGCGCTTTACCGCTGGTACACCTCATCGTATTGGTTCGCCACAGAATCTGGTCCGCACAGCTCCGCAGCCCGGGAAGACAGCTGGGACCGGTCAACGGCTGTGGGCCTGGTGTGGCCGGCGAGCAAAGAGCGCAGCCGAGAAGCTTCTGTGTAGACCGCGCCCATGCCCAGAGAGGCAACCAGGCTCGCCACTCCACCGGTGTCTCGGGCAAAAACTGGACATCCCTGAGAGGCTGCCTCCGCAATAACCAGGGGTGAATTCTCGGCAAGGGAAGGAACAACCAGGACATCGCAGGCCGCATAAAAAGACGCCAAATCTTCTGAGTCCATGCGCCCGCGGCGCTCGACAAAGGGAGCGGTGAATTCATGCCCCCCCAAGCCAATCAAGTGCACGGTGGTGTCGGTACCCGCCGCATTGAGTGCGCTGGCGACCTCAACAGCTTCAGCGACATTCTTGAGGGGATCCGAAAGGTTAGCGGCAACCACTCCGAGAGTGAGAGCTTTTGGGGGGTTGTTCTGAGCACGGTGAGTGCTGGAAAAACGTGGCATTGTGAAAACGTCTGCATAGGGGTTAGGAATCATTTCCACGTCACGGTCGGCGAAAATCGAGCTGCTGCCGGCAGCTTCTTGAAGCCAGGCGCTTGGAGCAACGAGGGTGAGGTCACGCGCATGAGATAGA
>Ga0307983_1001034_pt1 | contig 12757 bp, 13 predicted proteins | sample OrgLakmetagen991_FD_201845 | JGI IMG/M metagenome (GOLD analysis project Ga0307983, IMG submission 201845) | Saline water microbial communities from Organic Lake, Antarctica - #991 | ecosystem: Environmental > Aquatic > Non-marine Saline and Alkaline > Saline | place: Antarctica: Organic Lake... | reverse complement strand
AGTGTTTAGGGCAGAAGATTATAGGTATAGCAGTGCAATTGACTATTCCGGAGAGCAGGGGTTGTTGAATGGAATACTAATAGCAAAATAGTTGTTAAACCACACGATGCAATCGTGCGGTAGCAGGAGTTTACCTCTACAACACAGATGACATCAAAAACGGTAGGAACGTTTGTTGCTTTTGATTTGATAAGAGGGTTTGATAAAAATGGAGACTTGCTTTGGTCAGCTAAGTTGAGGGGAAGTGTTTTTGGTAGTGAATTAGGAGGAGGACAAGGAAAAGCTAATTTTGAATGGATAAAATAAATAACGAAGAAAATTCTTTGATGATGAAGGAGTTTAATAGAGATGGATTTCCTGTGATAAACTTGCATGAAGAGTTTTTTGAAGTGAAAGCTATAGATTTTTCAAAATTTAGAATGTTTAGATATTCAGACATTCATCATGTAGAATATACAAATCATGAAGGAAGTTTTCCGTTTTGGCCTTTTTTTGAACTACTTATTTCAAAATTTGAGCCTTATAAGTTTATTGTAAAAAAAAATAATGGAAGCTCTTGGGATTATTTATCACCGGCGAATTTTAATCAAGATTTTGAAGCTATTGTAAACGAAATAAAACGTAGAGTAAATCACACTAATAAATGAGATCGAAAATTAAAATTATATACAGTTTATATCCTCTTTTATCGCTTGTTTCTTTCGCTTGTTGCAATCCACAGGAAAGTATAAATACCGAAGAAATTTATCACTATAATCAAGAAGAATTTGATAACAGAATAAGATTGTTAAATGCAAAAGTAGTTGATTTGACTGCACCGAGTGATTTATTTATGTTTCCCGAGTTTATTGAAGTTTTTGAAAACCCGCAAGAATATAAAAAAGAAGCGCTAGTGCTTTTATCAGACAGTGTTGCTGATTCAATTCAAAAAGAAATAGTTATTTATTCCATGCTGAATTTGGAGTATATTGATTATATAGAGGTAGTTGAGACTTTGGCTATTACTTTTGAAAACGAATTGAATGAGCCAGGTTTATTATACGTTTCTATATATTCGCCGTTCATAACTGAACATCCAATCATTTCAAATTACGACACCGATGAAGTTATTGCGATTTTGGCAAAAATATCTAGAAACGAAAAATCTCCAGATTATTTGAGAGATGCTATTGAAATGATTCTTTCCGGTGAGTTATATGCAAATCGAAGGAAAGCTATTTATTAGAATCAAGATTTAATCCGCACCGCAAGGTTTGCAACCATAAGTGTTCGAAACCTAAGAATCATTCAGATAATTTGCTACTAAATCAGGGTTACCACCTGATAATATTATAATCTCTCTTATGAGAGAATCATGGATCAAGACTAATTGTTGTGTTTAAGCATAAATATTAGTCAATCTAAAAAGAAAAAATTCCACCCCCGCTGCCGCACGATTGTATCGTGTGGTAAGTTAATTGGAGAAATAAAGTATATTCTTTACTAAGTAATTAGTTTAACTTTAGAGCATGAGTAGAAATTATAAATTTCATAATCCTGAGGGTTTGTACTTTGTTAGTTTTGCTGTAGTCCAATGGTTATACCGTTTACACAAAATATTTAGTCCAATGTTTTGGACTAGTATTTTGTAGTTACGGCATTTACCAATGTAGATTAGACTAAAAAATAAATACATTTGGTATTAGATACTTCGATGAGCTCAGTACAAGTGTTTTTACTCGAAATGAGTATAAAGAAATTCTTTTAGAGAGTTTAAGTTATTGCCAGAAGGAAAAAGGGACGGAGATAGCTGCTTGGTGCATTATGACAAATCATGTTCATTTGGTATTTCGGAGTGTTGGTGAACGAAAACCTGAATTAATTTTAGGAGATTTTAAAAGATTTACGAGTAAAGCAATTGTGAAAGCAATACAGGATAATCCAAAAGAAAGTAGGAAAGAAAACTTATTAGCAATTTTAAAATCAGAAGCTGCTAAGAGTTCTAACGTTAACGGGTTTCAGTTTTGGCGACATGACAACAAGCCAATAGAATTATGGAGTAATAAGGTAATTCAAGAAAAGATAAATTATGTTCATCAAAATCCTGTTGAAGAAGGGTTAGTGTTTAGGGCAGAAGATTATAGGTATAGCAGTGCAATTGACTATTCCGGAGAGCAGGGGTTGTTGAATGGAATACTAATAGCAAAATAGTTGTTAAACCACACGATGCAATCGTGCGGTAGCAGGGCTTTAAAGGTTAATATTAACGGAGGCCCGGCTGGCTTAAGTACAGGGTTTGATGTATCCGTTGGTTTACCACAAGGCTCCGGAATAAGCGCTAGGGTTCAAGGAGGTTTAACATATCATTTTGGGAATAACTACAATAACTACTCTGGATGGGAAGGTCGTTATGGATACGAACTCGGAGTTGGAAAATTTAGGTCTGCTGCTAATTATAATGATTTTGAAGGTAGTAAATTTGATCAAAGAACTAATCAGATATCAATTGGAAGTCCTATATTTAATGTTAAATACGAGAATGATTATATGTTCGGTTTACCTGCTGATGGCGGAGATAGATATAGAACAGCGGCGTTAAAGTTAACAATGGGTTATGTTAATGCTGGATTCAATTTATATACTGGAGATCCTGGGCTAGATGATAACAGAGACAGACAACGCGAATCAATAAATGGTCAATTAACTTATGTGAGAAATGAAAAAGGAGATGATCCGGATAAATATCGTTTTGGGGCATTATATGTTGGAGTAGGTGGTATTAGAATTGGTCGTAATTCAGAGAGAAATAGAAATTTAATTCAAAATGAAATAGCTCATGATCGTTTGATTTATTGGTTCACCGGGGAAAAATCACCCCATTTCGCAGTTGATAAATCGAAAAAACCTAAATGGTATTGGAATTTTGGAACAGGTACAGGAAATTCATTGTGGTAACAAAGATGAATAGAATATTATTATTATTATTATTGACATTTATACTAACTAATTGTAGAAAAGATAAAGGGTTGTTTGAAAATGACAATTTAACTTTGTTAAGAAGCAATTATCTCGGGACGCAATTGAGAGTAGACGGTTATTATTATACGGAGGCCAATGGGGATGTGTTCTCATCTAGTTTCTTTTATAGAAATGGGGTGCTCCTTTATTCAGGAGGCGCAAAAGACAGCATTGAGGCAATGGATAGTTATATTAAAAAGGAGTTTGTCGATGAGCAGGGCTTTAAAGAATCTAGTTTTTTTTGGGGTATATTATTAATTGAAAACACATCAGTTAAATTTGAACTCTTTTACCCAAGCTCAGGTGGTCCAATTAATGCTTACGTCTCCCAAGGTGTTATACTTAGTGATACGACATTTTTAATTCAAGGCAGCTATCGAAACCAAGACGGAAAGGTAACAGATTTTAGAGAGGAAAACAGAATGTTTTACTTTAGGCAATTTAGTCCTAAGCCTGATAGCACAAATTCATTTGTACCATGATGAAAATTATATTTATTATTGCCTTAATTTCACTCACGACAAAGTCAATTCTAGCTTGCCGCTTCCGAATGATTGCAATGTGCGGTTAGCTTAAAAAGGATTATTAAAACAAGACCTATGAATTAAAAATCAGAATTTTAACAGCATAAAAAATAAACGATGAAAACGACCCTCCTATATTTAACCATTTTCCTTTTTTCAGTTTTTAACTCTACCGGCCAAATTCAACTCGGTCAAGATATTGATGGGTTCACGGTTAGGGATCAATGCGGGCATGAATTAGCTTTAAGCAATTCAGGAAATATTTTAGCCGTGAGCAGCTTTTTTAACAATGCCAACGGTTACGATGCAGGCATGGTTCGAGTTTTTAATTGGAATGGCACAGCTTGGGCGCAGCGCGGAGCAAGTTTATTAGGTGATAGTATAGATGATGCCTTCGGTTATTCAGTAGACATGAATGCTAGTGGAATGGTTGTGGCTGTTGGCGTGCCATTCGCGGCAATTACAAATAGTCCTGCACCAATAGGCGGCGCTTCATATGGAATGGTTAAAATTTTTGAGTGGAACGGTTTAGCTTGGCAGGATAAGGGAACACCTATATTTGGAGCAGCACCACAATTACGTTCTGGAGTTGAAATAAGTCTTTCACCAGATGGTAATCGTATTGCAATAGCTTCTTTGGGTAATCGGTTTAACATTAAGCACCAAGTTAAGGTATACGATTGGAATGGAATAAATTGGATTCAAATAGGCAATACACTGGAAGATGATGTTGCTGGAGATGTATTTGGTTCTTCAATGTCGTTCTCTGGTTCAAGTTCTATTTTAGCAATTGGTGTTCCTGGGAATAAGGGTTCTACAAGTTCAACTCGTGTAGGGGTCTGCAGGGTTTTTCAATTGGTTGGAACAAATTGGACCCAAATTGGACCCGATATAGCTGGTGATTCAGCTACAAGCCTGGGCTTGGGTGGGACGGTAGCACTAAATGATAGCGGTAATGTACTAGCAGTAAGTGTTGCTCGTCCTGTAACTTTTTCCGGTCATGTGCGGGTTTTTCGTTGGGACGGAACAAATTGGAATCAATTGGGCTTGGATATGAATGGCGAAGCAGTGGGTGATTTTTTCGGAGGCGATTTGAGTATAAACGCAGAAGGAAACATTATAGCTGTTGGAGCCCCATTAAATGCAGGCAACGGCACAGATGCAGGGCATGTGCGCATTTACCGCTGGGAAAACGGAATGTGGACGCAGAAAGGAACAGACATTGATGGAGAAGGGCAGTTCGGAGAGTCTGGTACTGCTGTAGCTTTAGACTCTTTGGGTAATAGAGTGGCATTGGGCGCGCCTGAAAATTTAAATGCTGCAGGCACTTCTGGTCATGCACGAGTGTATAACCTAGGTAACCTTGTCAGTATATCTGATGTTGAAAGGGAAAGTATTATAACGTCGATTTCTCCCAATCCATTTGATCAAGAATTTATTGTAAGTTTCAAACAGCCTTCAGCAACTAGAATTGTGGTCAGAAGTATTAATGGAGCCATTGTGTATTCTGATTCGATTGTGGCAAAGTCACAATTGAGAGTTAGCCTAGAAGTGGAAAGCGGTATTTACTTTGTTGAAATTGGAGAAGGAGCAACCAGAGAAGTGCATAAGATCGTGAAATTGTAAGGAGAGACTCCTTTTTTTATTCACTTGGCTTAATATCCTGCACCATCAATTGCAAAGTGGTTCTTCCTTGCCATTCGTTTTCTTCTATGTGATACGCTACGTCAAAAGGTTTCCCACTTCTAATTAAGTCCATCTTGTTTCCTAGGTTAAAACCTATGCCTGCAATTCCTTGAAAATCGTTTTGGTTGGCAATAACTTCCAGCTTCAGGTGATCGTTGCCAACAATTCTTGCATTGGCTTTTGCATACACTCGTTTACTAATAAACGTTGGCTTCATGTTCACCGGACCAAATGGAGCGAACTGTTTCAAAACCTTATAAAATTTGGGCTCAATAGCCGCTAAATCCAATTCTGCATCAATCTCAATTTCGGGAATGAGCATCTCTGGGTCTATGCTCTTGGCAACTACCTCTTCAAACTTTTTCTGAAAAGCTGGTATATTTTCAATGGGCATGGTCATTCCTGCAGCATATTTGTGACCGCCAAACTGTTCGAGTAAATCGGAACAAGCTTCAATGGCATTGTAAACGCTGAATCCTTTTACCGATCGAGCAGAGCCGGCTGCCATGCCTTTGCTTTCGGTTAAAATAATGGTAGGCCGATAATAGTTCTCAATACAGCGTGAAGCTACAATTCCAATGACCCCTTTGTGCCAATCTTTTTTAAACAAAACAGTCGTCTTTTGCATCTTTAAGGTTTCATCGGATTCGATCATCGCCAACGCCTCTCTGGTAATCGTTTTGTCTAATTCCTTGCGATCTGTGTTTTGCAGGTCGATGTAATTTCCTCCCTCGTCTGCCAATTGTGGGTTTTGCGAAAGCATTACTTCTACCGCCTTGTTTCCACTTTCAATTCTGCCTGCCGCATTAATTCTTGGCGCAAGTGTAAAGACAATGTCCGTCACGGTTAGCTCTTTCTTTTTGTTGTTGGCAATTTCCAACATGGCCTTAAACCCGGGTTGCGGGTTCTTGTTTAATTTCTTCACTCCAAAATGGCAAAGCACTCTGTTTTCGCCAGTAATGGGAACAATATCTGCGCAAATACTAACGGCTAAAATGTCTATTAAGGAGAACAATGGATCTACTTCGTGCTGTTCCTCTTCTGCCCAAGCCTGCATAAATTTAAACCCTACGCCACAACCTGACAGCTCTTTAAACGGGTATTTGCAATCTACTTGCTTTGGGTCTAGAACCGCAACGGCATTGGGCACGGTGTCACCCGGTAAGTGGTGGTCGCAGATGATGAAATCAATGTTTTTCTTGTTGGCGTAGTCAATTTTTTCAACGGCCTTAATTCCACAATCTAAAGCAATGATGAGGCTAATGTCGTTTTCATCGGCAAAATCGATTCCTTGGTAAGAAATTCCATAACCTTCCGTGTACCGGTTTGGGATATAATAGCTAATGTTTTTATAATGGTTTGATAAGTAGGAGTAGACCAAGGCAACTGAGGTGGTCCCATCTACATCATAATCGCCGTAAACCAAAATATTCTCTTCGTTAAGAATGGCTTTTTGCAATCGTTGAACGGCCTTGTCCATGTTTTTCATTAAGAATGGATCGTGCAACTGATCTAAAGACGGGCGAAAAAATAACTTGGCTTTATCAAAATCGTCTATTCCTCTATTAATTAGAATATTGCAAAGTGTTTCGTGGAGGTTGTTCAGCGAAGAAGATAGTTTTTGAATGGTTTTTTCTTCAGCTTGCGGCAAGAGGGTCCAACGTTTTTCCATAGCTCTAAGTTAAGTAGGCTTGAAGTAAAAAACGAGACAATTATGTCAATTTTATTTTATTCTGAGAATTGGCTGGCTACCTTTGAAAAATGAAGAACATTGCACAAATTAAAGCTAAGATTGAGGAGTACAATGCGGAGGGCAAAAGAATGTTCGCCACTTCTAGCTTCCAGTCTCATAGCATTCCCCTGTTGCATATTTTGTCTGAAATAGATAAAACCATACCTGTTTATTATTTACAAACGGGTTTTTTGTTTCCGGAAACCATACAATTTAAAGATGACTTGTCTAGTGTTTTAGGCTTGAACTTTATTGCAGTTAGCTCAGGAGTGCCGAAGAGCCAGCAACGAGATGCTAACGGTCAGTTTTTCTTCACCTCTAATCCTGATTATTGTTGTTACTTGAATAAAACGAAACCACTAGAACCAATACTCTCTTCCCATGATATCTGGATTAACGGTATTCGGAAAGATCAAAATACCAACCGTGCTGAAATGAATGAAGAAGAAGGAACACCGCAAGGAGCCATTCGGTTCCACCCAATGTTGGAGTGGACCGCCAAAGATATCTTCGATTACCGGAAAGCGCACAATTTGCCTGCCCACCCAAAAGAGAAGGAGGGATATTTAAGCATTGGCTGTGAACCTTGCACCAGAAAAATGAGTGTAAACGACGAGGAAAGAACAGCTCGTTGGTTTGGTATGAATAAAGTAGAGTGTGGTTTGCACACAGATTTAATTTCAAAATAAATGAAAGTATTAGTTACTGGTGGAGCGGGTTATTTAGGAACCGGGTTGGTAGAAAAGCTTGCGAATGCAGAAGAAGTAAAGAGCATCGTGATTTATGATAATTTGAGTCGTGGCAATCGTAATTTCTTTTTAGGAAATAGCAATTTCAGTGGGAAAGTGAGCTTTGTTTTGGGCGACTTGTTAGATTCCCGAAACCTAAAAAAAGCGTTAGTTGGTATTGACGTGGTTTACCATTTAGCAGCTAAGGTAACCACTCCATTTGCCGATCAAAATGCGCACTTGTTTGAGCAGGTAAATCATTGGGGAACTGCAGAGCTGGTTTATGCATTAGAAGAAAGTGACGTGAAGAAATTTATACACGTTAGTAGTGTTTCTGTTTACGGTACTTCTTCAGAAAAGCTAGAGGTGGATTCGCCACTAAACCCAAAGACCTTTTACGGAATTTCTAAAATGCGGGCAGAGGAGCATGTGAGAAGATTGGCAAAAAAAATGGATACCTACATCATCAGGTGCGGTAACGTTTACGGTTATAGCAAAAGCATGCGCTTTGATGCGGTGATTAACAAGTTTATGTTTGATGCACACTTTACCAATCAAATAACAATTAACGGCTCAGGAGAGCAGAAAAGGCCGTTTGTTTCTATTGAAAAAGTCTCGCATACCTTAACTGCACTTGTTGCTAACTCTGTAAAGTGTGGAACGTACAATTTGGTTGGAAGCAATTGGGCAATTGGTCAGGTAGTAGAGAATTTAAGAAAAGTGTACCCCCACTTAGAAATGCTATTTGTAAACCAGCACATGAAAATGAGAGAACTTCAAGCGATTCCATCTAACGATTTGGACTCGCTCTTTCAAGAATCTATTAGTTTACAAGAGGAATTAGAAGGGTTTCGCAATAGCTTTTCGTATTAAAGGAAATACTTATATGTGCCGGAAATAGCTAATTAAAGTAAGATTGCTAAGAATTAATTTCAAGAATAGTGACCTTGCCAATTTTACTATAAAAGTGATAACTCTCTTGAATTCTAGGGTGAGACTCAAAGTAGGAAGCAAATTTGTGATAGACGATAAACTTTGGTTCTTTGTCTAAAATTTTATCCATTTCTTCTTCTGTATTAATGTCAAAAGCTTTTGCGTGGTCATGTATCAAAGTTGGATGAACATAAGGACTAGGATGTTTTAAATCTAGAAGATAGTAAGTCGCATGGAGGTGTTTGTCTGCTAAAATTAGGTCGTTACTATTTACTACAGACTCTAGCTCTTTTGCTATTTCTCGAGGTATGTCTTTGCTGACTAAAAAGTAACTCTGGTTAACAAATCCTATTACAAGAATAATTCCAAGGCAAAATGCGATTATTTTTTTATTCGGGAATTGAATACGAGTTAGGATTAGCTTTTCAAAACCATAGGGAATCAGCAAGGAAAATGCAGGTAACAGTTGCAGGAAGTAATGTCGGAATGGTTTGCCCGGAAGAATCACCATAACCCATGCAAAGGAAAACCAAAGCAGGCTAATTAATAGGATGTTCTTCGGCAGTTTACTGTTTCTAAAAGAAAAAAGATAAAATACCACAAACGGTATATAAGCAAGGATGAATTTGAGAAAGAAAAGGAAACTTTCCGTCCAACTGAAGGTGGAAGAGTACCTGCTGGTGACCATGTAAATAATCTCATAAAAATCACCGAATCGACCTACGGAGAAAAAGTAAACGTTGACTAAAAAGAAAGGGAGTAGCAAACCTATAGTTGCAATAAAAAGTTTAAAGATGAGCCGCACAACGTCTTCTTTTCTTTGAACGCTTTGTATCAAAAAGTAAATGCAGAAAGCTCCAAATCCGGCTAAAACGGTGTACTTGAAAATAAATGCGATGCCAATAAACAGACCTGCTAGAAACCAACTGTAAAGCTTTGTGCTGGATTCTTTTTTTAAAAAGTAGTACAACCCTACAAGCGTGAAGAACGAAAAGAAAAGTTCTGTGTTAACCGATAAACCAAAGCGGTATAAGGAGAATAAAACCAAGTAGGTAATCCCTGCAAAGAAGGAAGGATACTTTTCGCCCGAAAGGAGTTTGCTGGTTTTGTAAAGCAACCAAGCAGAGCCTGCTAAAAAGATGCTACCCACGATTCGCAGGGCGACTATACTTTTGCCAAAAAGCACTTGAATGAGTCCAAAAGCGAGAAAGATACCAGGAGGTTTTGTGTCGATTACATCCGCATATAAATAGGAGCCGTTTAGCACTGCATCTGCAATGATTAAATAGGTAGATTCATCGTGATCGATTACGGAATAATGAAAAGATAGGAACCGCAGAAGAATAGATGCTGCAACAAAGACCAAAAATACTTGAGCATTGGATTTTAAGATTTTTTCCAACATCATGAATCTTATTTACTTTGGACTTTACCCTCTACGATTAATACAATTTCTCCCTTCAAGGTATGTGTTTCGTAGTACTGAATCAATTCCGAAAAGTTACCCCGTACCGTTTCTTCGTGCATTTTGCTAATTTCTCGGCTAACGCTGGCCCTACGTTCTTCTTCGAAAAATTTCAACAATTGTTTCAGTGTCTTGATTAGTCTGTGTGGAGACTCATAGAATACAATGGTTCGAGTTTCTTCTGCCAAAAACTTCAATCGAGTTTGCCGGCCTTTTTTGTGCGGCAGAAATCCTTCAAAAACAAACTTATCGCAAGGCAATGCAGAGTTAACCAAAGCCGGTACGAAGGCAGTTGCTCCTGGAAGCGTGTCCACCTCAATGTTATTTTCTGCACACGCACGAACGAGTAAAAAAGCGGGGTCAGAAATAGCAGGAGTTCCCGCATCGGTAATGCAAGCCATGCTTTCACCCGATTGCAAGCGCTCAATTAAAGCGGCAGTTACTTTGTGTTCATTGTGCTGGTGGTAGGAAAATAGTGGCTTTTTGATTTCGTAATGTTTCAATAATTTGCCACTTGTTCTGGTGTCTTCGCAGAGAATCGTATCTACGCCCTTCAACACTTCTACAGATCGAAATGTCATGTCGGCTAAATTGCCAATTGGTGTAGGAACGATGTATAGCTTGGACATTCACTTAAAGTTTAGCCAAAAGTAATTCTTTAAAAGCAAATTGCTTTTCTGAATAGATTGAAATAAATTACCGTTATTTTGCACCATGCAGGTTCAACTATCAGCTGTCATTATTACGTTCAATGAAGAAAAGAACATTGAACGCTGCGTGCTTTCTGCTCAAAAAGTAGCGGATGAGGTGATTGTATTGGATAGCTTTTCTACGGACAAAACCATAGCTATTTGTGAAGCCTTGAACGTAAAAGTGTACCAGCATAAATGGTTGGGTTATGCAGACCAAAAGAACTTGGCCAACAAACACGCGAGCAACGATTACATTTTATCTTTAGATGCGGATGAGGCTCTTTCTGCAGAGCTCGAAGCAGAATTGCTAACGCTAAAAAAGAACGGATTTAGTGGCGTTTATAGATTCAATCGTTTGACGAACTATTGCGGAACTTGGGTGCGCCACACCTCTTGGTACCCCGATGCCAAGGTTCGAATTTTTAATAGAAAGACCTGCCATTGGAGCGGAAGTATTCACGAAGAGCTCGTTTGTAAGAATGAAAATCTAACTCACATAAAAGGAGACTTGCTGCACTATTCATTTTACACACGGGAACAGCATTTAGCTCAAATTGAAAAATTTAGTAGCATTGCGGCCAACGATTTACATCTAAAAAGTAGGTCTATTGGGAAGGCGGGTTTGTATTCGAAAGTGGTGGCTAGATTTGTAAAAAACTATCTTTTGAAACGTGGCTTTTTAGATGGAAAGGCCGGGTTTGATGTTAGCAGGTATTCGGCTTATGCTACCTATTTGAGATATTCTAAGCTTCGAGAGTTAAATAAGAACAAGTCGGCATGAAGAAGAGAGTGTTACAAGTTGCAACGGCATTAAGTTGGAGAGGTGGAGAGCAGCAGGCTGCTTATTTAATAGAGGAATTAAAGGAAGATGTAGAAATTTTTGTGCTCTGCTCTGAGACTTCCAAAATGGAAAGTTTCTGTAAAGAAAATGGAATCACTTACTTTACTCAAGCAAAAAGGGGAGGTTTTGATTTGTTCTATGCAAAACGATTGAAGAAAATTTGCACGGAGAACAAGATAGATTTGGTTCACGTTCACGATGCTCATGCACATACTTTTTCTATTTTGGCAGCTAGTGTTTTTGGTAACGAAACGCCCATTATACTTAGCAGGCGGGTCGACTTTCCCATAAAAAAGAATGTGTTCTCATACTATAAGTATAATCATTCTAACATTAAAAAAATACTTTGCGTTAGCGATACCATTAAAAGAATTACCGCTGCAGGAATTAAGGATGCATCAAAATTAGCAACCGTTTATTCAGGTATTGACTTGAACAAATTTGCTACTTCTTCTGGAGTTTTGAGAAAAGAACTTGGAATGAAGGAAGGTGCTTTTTTAATTGGGAATACTTCTGCATTGGCAGATCACAAAGACTACTTTACGTTTATTGATGTGGCCGAAAAGATTATTCAAAAGCACGATCACTGCCATTTTGTGGTGATGGGTGATGGCCCAATGAAGGAAGAGATTCAGGCATATGCACAATCGAAGAAATTGAAAAACCAGTTTACTTTTACCGGCTTTCGAAATGACATTCCCAAAGTGCTCGCCGATTTAGATTTGTTTTTAATCACTTCTAAAACAGAAGGTTTAGGAACTTCTATACTGGATGCTTTTGCGTGCAACGTTCCAGTAGTTGGTGCTGCAGGAGGTGGAATAACGGAGTTGATTGAAAATGAAAAAACAGGACTACTTTGTGAAGTGAAAAACGCAGAGCAGATTACGGTAGCAGTTGAACGGATGATTTCGGAACCTGCTGTAAGAGAAAAATGTGCTGAAGGAGCTCGAAAGAAAGTTCAATTGTTTTCTAAGGAAGAAACAGCTAAAAATACGTTACAGCATTATTTGAATCTCCTTTCTCGGTAATCGTTTATTCCGAAAATGATGATGCTGTAGAAAAAGGCGTAAAGCGATACTCCTGCCTGAGTTTCCAAGGTGTCTTCTGTTAAAAACGAAAGGCTCATTAGGAGTATGAAAGTCATTCCCAAAACAGGATT
>Ga0307983_1001030_pt1 | contig 12765 bp, 16 predicted proteins | sample OrgLakmetagen991_FD_201845 | JGI IMG/M metagenome (GOLD analysis project Ga0307983, IMG submission 201845) | Saline water microbial communities from Organic Lake, Antarctica - #991 | ecosystem: Environmental > Aquatic > Non-marine Saline and Alkaline > Saline | place: Antarctica: Organic Lake... | reverse complement strand
ACTTTCGTCCATTTAAAATGGAGTTATGATCCGGGCGAAGCGAACACAACTTTCGGCGATTCGGGAGGACCATCATTTGTCGATGTCAACGGCACAGATTTAATCGCTGGAATCGTTAGCGGCGGTACCGGTAATCCTAGGGATACACCGGGTGTGTCATCATTCAACACCAGGATAGACACGATACTACCATGGATCAATTCCGTGTTAAGCGGAGGTGGTGGTGGAGGTAGTGGACCCGTCGATCGTTCGCAAGTAGTCATATTAATCACTGATGAAGGATCGGAAGATGACGGATATGGTAGTTCCAATGAGTCGGATGCTTTCATTCGGACACAAGCACAATACGCTGGTGCTAATGATATCCCGATTTTTAGCGTTCAAGTGGCGAACCATTCTGGAGATGGAGTAATCTTCGATTTCCATAAAATCAACGCTCAGGAAAGCTCAGGTGCGGCAGTCAAGCAGATCGATGGTTTGATTGTTGAACCGTTAATCAAATTGTTCACCAGATTCTGTCTTACAGCAGTAAGCACTTCAAACACAGAAGTAGTAACACCGAACCAGTGTACGGGTCTTAACAATGGCAATATGCTGATCGATCTGGAATTCGACAGCGAAGCCTATCCGAATAGACAATCTTTTCAATACAATCTTCAAGCGATTGAGATATTGCAAACCACTGGCAATGAAGTATTCTGGCCTTATAACCCACCAGCATCTCTTCAATATGACACCAGACCAGACGGCAATTGGTTGAACTATCCAAATATCGACCGACAGGGTGTTGAGATGGGTCTGGCACGATGGGAAGGTTTCAGAATCTTCACTGACCTACCGGATGGAACTGGAGTCGTTCAGTGTACCGGAATTAATGTTCGACTAATCGAAGGCAGAGGAAACATCACAATACCAACGATCGACATTTCAGGTATTGGTCAAGTTGCCCGATGCTTTACAGATCTGACTGCTGCGATAATTAATGAAGGTGGTAATGGAAATCCAACAATTCAGGTTATCACTCTAGATAACGCTACTGGTGGAGATTGGCAGATAGAAATACCAGACACCACAGCTGGAACAGTAACATCTGTTTTGGGTTGGGATGCTACGGCCACAGATGTAGAAAACGCATTAAACGCTCTCCCGCCACTCACTGGCAGAGTCACAGTAACAGGAAATAATCCAATATTCACAATTACTTTCAATGCTGGGATTAGCCCAATTAGTGAATTGATTCTGATAAACAATCTTACCTGTACTGATCAAGCGATCACGATTGTACCAGATGGGCCATATTGTTATGAAGCGCCTAAGCCAGGACCGAATGACAATGTTGATCCGCCAGATGAATCATGTAATTTCTGCATCCCAACGGTGACACAAACCGTAAACCTTCATTATGAAGGCATTAGTGCTGGATGTGATACATCGACACGTAAAATAGCTTGCAGATTCACCAAGATTCCTGGTGATTACAACTATTTCAAATTGGTCAATGGCGTTTTGCAAACGGTACCTGCAGATTATGAAGCAGTTCCCGGCGACAAGATCGTTTTGTTAAACAAATCGGTCGAACAGACCAGCGTTATTCTCAGTAAAGTCAGTCGGTCATTTGCTGAGAAGATATGATATCACCCCCGTCCGACAAAATCGAGCTTGTTTCAATGTTGGGAAAAATAGTCCTGCCAGTCGAATTTTGTAATCGCAATATCTTAAAAAGCGAAAGACTGGCAAGAATCACCACCAATATGGCTCAGCACGGGTATACTGAGATTGTCGAAAAGCTCCGTGGGCACAGAAACCCATTGTATGGTCTTTTGCGACAGTGTCAACTTGTCGGTGGGACCTATCAAAAGATATTCTCATCGAACGAAGTGGTCTTCCACCCCGTTCATCCGTTTCTTTATTCGAAACGAGAACAATTAATAATTTTGAGACTTTTCGAAGGGGACATAACAGAATACCCCATTAGCACGATGGTCAATGTTCCAGACCACAAAGCCCAACGACGCAAAACCGTGGGCGACAAGCAATTGTACTGGGGAGTGGCAAGCAAATTATCAGAACTAGATGAACTCTTGTTTGGTCAAACACCCCAAGAGATATTGTTACCTGGCGATGTTGCTAACGTTTTTGGGCTTGAAGTGCTCAGTAGCCTCAAGACGCCTTTCCTGTAGCTCGCTCGAACATTCGACGAACTATTGCGGCCTCGGGGATCTTCGCTTCTTCATAACGTTGAAGAACTATTTCTGCCATCATGGTCGGATCTTGCCCGGCCTTCTTGGCTGCTCTGGCAGCTGACATCATTTTGCGATAAATGACTGCACCAGTAGAAACAGGCTTTTGCTGTTTGGGCTCTTGATCTGGTACCGGAGCTGGCTCAGAAGGTTCGCCGTCATCTCTCATAGGATTTTCCGGTATCAATGTTGGGGGTAATTGTGTCACCTGAGGCATAGGGACTTCCCTCTGATCTGATGGGCGACCTGGATTCTGAGATATTTCGTCGAACCCATCTTGTACAGGCGGTGCACCGCTCATAGGTCGTGCGTTTCCAGAACCCGGTGGCTTTGGTTCTGTTCTCCACCTTTCTGGTTTAGACGGTTGGGTCTTTTGGACTGGCGGCTTCTTGGTCGGCATCTTGAATTTGTCGGAACCCAACAATTTCGAAGCTTTGGCCAGGATTTCTGCGTTGCCTGATTCTTCACGACTTTTCCAGGCTTTCATCATGAATTTGCGATCAATTCCAGCTGTTTGTAGCTTGTCGTAAGCCCTATCGGTTACGATCTGCAATAGATGGAAAATAGCAGCTTTGGCGAGGTTCTGAGATCTTTTCTTGTCATATTTCTCACCCGCCATGATTTTGGTCAATTGGGGCGAAGCGAAGAAACTGGACATTTTGGAGACTACGTCGGTGAACATATTCTCTAGTAGAATTTCTTCGGAGATCATGTCCCGATCGTCTTGCTTCGATTCCTTGGGCCACTCTGAAAGGCCACCGGAAGGCTTTCCCTTTGAGTCTGTTTTCTTGGTTTCTCCGGAGCCGGGCGGACCTTTTACAGCACCACCGGAGCTACGGGAGAGCCTTTCTTGGGTTTCGAGAGCCTTAGTAAGACGTTCGTTGAGCTTGTTGAACCGTGCGGAGATCATCTTCTGCATTTTCAGAAGGTCTTCGGGGGTGGTTTTACCGCTTGATGCACGTTTTCCGAAAGTTCCTAGCATTTTCTGTAGTGCTGGATCTTTTTGGGCCAGGGGTGTATTGGTGTACTTCTTGATGGCGTCTAGAGCGTTGGCTCGGGGTTGACTTGCGGCTGCTTGGACGTTAGAATGGACTTTTTTGATGTCAGCCCATTTTGCTCCCGTTACCTTTCGTACTTCCCCCCACCATTTCCGGTTGTTTACGAAATCGCTCGGAGCACCTCTGATTATACGAGTTAGGTCGCTCTTGTAAGAATCTGGTAAGAGAATGGCTGCAATCGGTGCGAATGCAGGCGGCGTCGGAAGTTCCGCAGCACTCGTGACAGCACTGAGTGCTTTGCTGAAAATGTTTGGCATTGTTGACCTCTATAATAATTACTAATGTATTTTTCTACTGGAGGTAACTCATGGTTAAGAATCTTGGCGGTCGAATTGAACTGGAAATTGGTAAGAAGGTTCGATTCCTAGATATTCATGGTTGTGTCAGCCCTGATATTTATGAATTCGACACCCCGCACACTGATTACAGAGCAAGGGCATCACTAAAGAATGGAGACTGTGTTGTTCAAACGCACTACGATCGCATTCTACCCCTTGAATCGGGAGGAAAAGCAATCGCAGTGTTGGGCGAAAAGGACATAACCATTACTTGTCCGAGTTGCCGCAAAGTCGTGACCGCCGAGTCCGGTCAAACCCATTTCACTTGTTGTTCGACATTAGAGGTATTTTTCATGTCAGACGCTGTAAACGAAGTCCAAAAGCAGGAAGAGCAAAAGTTCGACCTTGAATCACTCAAGGCTAACTACGAAGTATGGACCAAGGATGGTCAATTCAGCGAGAACATCGGCTTGACGACAGTCCAGCTGGTCCTTCTCCAAGGCGAAACTCCGCGAAAGATGAGTTTCAATCTCTACGACGGCAAATTATCCACCAGCGGCAAACAAGTCGATCTTCGCCTCGAAGAATTCAACAAGGGCGAAGTCAACGAGGGCAAGAAAAAATTCTGGTACGACGTGGATTCCACCAAGTACCAAAAAGCCCTGACGTCCAAGGGATATGAAAAGCTTGCCTAAGTTACCAAATCGACACAAAGATAGGACGCCCCTTTTACTACTAACGGAGTAACAGTCGATGCTAGTGCTAAGTCGCAAGAAGAATGAAGAGATCATTATCGGGGAAGGTGAGAACCAAGTCCGACTAATGATCGTGGAGATGAGGGGTGACAAAGTTCGCCTCGGAATCGACGCAGATCGAAGCGTACCAGTACACCGTAAAGAAGTGTACGACGCCATCGAACGAGAGAAAAACGGCGGAAAATAACCGCCGAAACATTCTGTTAATCACAAGCCACTCGGGTTACATAACCCGAGTGGCTTTTTTAATATATTAACAGGAATAGAAAAATGAGAGTATTAGTCACAGGTGGAACCGGATTCCTAGGCAGACACCTACAAGCCCGACTAACACTACACGGCAACGCACAATTCTGCTACGCCAATAGCATGGACTGCGACCTACGAAATCAAGCAGCAGTCAACGCCTTCTTCCTCGAACACAAATTCACCCACGTAATCCACCTAGCAGCAAGTGTTGGGGGAATCGGGGCCAACAAACAAAACCCAGGCAAATACTGTTACGAAAACCTCATCATGGGTTGCAACGTAATCGAAGCAGCCCGACTAGCCAATATCAAAAAAGTAGTATGCGTCGGAACAGTCTGTAGCTACCCCAAATTCTGCCAAGTCCCATTCGTCGAAGAAGACCTCTGGAAAGGCTACCCAGAGGAAACAAACGCCCCATACGGTATCGCTAAAAAAGCCATACTAGAAATGCTCAAGGGCTACCATACTCAGTACGGCATGGACTACACCTATCTAATACCCGTCAACATGTACGGCGAATTCGACAACTTCGACCCAAAAAGCAGCCACGTCATACCCGCACTAGTAGACAAGATTATCGCGGCGAAACGCAAAGGTTCAAACACAATCGAAGTATGGGGCACCGGGAAAGCCACCCGTGAATTCGTCCACGCCTCCGACGTAGCAAACGCTATCGTAAAAGCTTTATACATCGAAACAGACGTGGAGCCACTAAACGTGGGCTCCGGAGAAGAGATCTCAATTGCAGATCTCGTCGACAAAATCGCCATAGCAGCAGAATGGTCTGGCAAAATGGAATGGTTATCCGATAAACCAGATGGTCAACCACGACGACTCATAAGCTCAGAAAAAGCTTGCCGAATCCTGGATTATCAGCCAGAAATCACCCTAGATGAAGGGCTCAAAAGATTAGTAGCCTGGAGAGAAGCTACTTGCTTACCAGAGAATAGCCCCGTTCAGTAAACCAATCGCCGAACGAATCTTCGATTCTTTTGATCAGTTTATCACAGACAACGCCCTTGAAGGCCATGTGCTTACCATTAGTAACATGGCCTTCATGATATAACTCTTCTTTGTTATAAGGCTTGCCATCACTGGCAGGCTTCTTATCAGCACTAAGCTCTGCCATGACTTTATCAATGTCAACAGTTACTCCAAGCTGTGCTGCGATATCCTCTACGATCTTTCGAGGATTTAGCAAGAAATCCTCATATCTCATAATATAATGAGCAGCTTTATCGAAGAATTGAGACTCAGTCGCGAGGCCACGAGCAACGTCCATCGTTGGCTCCATACCCCACATTCTCTTTCTGCTGGCCAATACGTCGCGAATATCGCGATAAGAATAGAAAATGTAAGTCGCTTCGGACAATAACCGATGATCTATACCATGGGCTTTGATGAGATTTACTTTCCGACGTTCTTTGATGTCGTCATGCCAACCACATAGGAAATCTTCTGGCTCAGTAAATTGAGACAGAATGTGACGAAGAGCGTTATAAAGCCAGGTGCTTCCCGACCGAGGCATTCCATTAGTCAGTACGACTTGCATTATCGATAAAACCAGATGTCGAATTGCTTGATATAGGATTTGTAACCGTTCTTGGTAAACAGTTCGGTAAGTTCATCAGAACGTTTTGTGTTGCCACGAGTGTGATCATTATGCTCGATCGTCCACCTTTCGACGTCCCATTTATGAAATGGAAAGACATTGAGGATTTCCATCTCATTGCCTTCAGTGTCGACCGAAATGTAGTCGATTTTCTGAGGACAATTGTGTTTGGTCAACAAATCATCAAGAGTGATCGTCTCGACTTCGATAATTGGACCTGGGAAATTGGTGGCATCTGCATGACTCAGATGCTCGACCATCCCACCATAAAGATCACTGCATTGAAATTGGACTTTTTCGCCCGACTTTCCATGAACAGCAAGATTCGATACATCACATTGACGACACTTGCTCAACTTATCGAACAGTTCCGGCTGAGGCTCTACACAAAGGCCCTTCCAACCGTTTTCTTCGAGCCTGACGGTGTTCGAAAATGTAAGGCCGTCGTGAGCCCCGACTTCGACGAAGAAGCCTTTCTTGATGCTCTTGAGTACCCAGTCGTCTTGACCAAGCTGGCTGTATTTTGGGTATTTTGGCATATTATAACTCAAGTGGTGGCGAAGCTTTGATTTTACGCGATGGAGCAACATCCGGACGAATATGATGACCGATGACAAGGCTCGTGGTGTTCGAATCAGCATGGACAACGGTATTATACTCAGCCGGAAGCATATGAAGTGTCGGACGGTCACGCGGGCCTGAATCACGATAGAGATTCAACAACGTAATCTCATCTGGTTCATTTGCTTTCGTAGCTTTAAGCCATCGTTCTACAAAACGAATAGCTTTGGGTCTGAAATACAAAGTACCACTCAGCCAATGCCCGCCTTTGGAAGCATGGATCGCCATTTCAGCAGTGCCCATGTTTTCGAAAATCTCTGGGTGCTGGTAAATCTCTGCGTCCGCGTCGACCCAAAGAATCGGTGCTTGATACAAACGAAGAGCATGCAAGATTACGGTCGGCTTGAGAGAACACCCCGCAGTCCAATCAGTGACTGGGTTGAGTGGATAAACCGCATGTGGTAGATCGAACTTGATGCACGATTTGGTGAAACGGGCTGTGGCTCGTTTATAATAATCACCCAAATGACTATGGACCGTATAAGCAGTAACGATCGTAGGGAAATGTGGGCGATGTAGGATGTCTTTCAGCATAATCTCTCTTCAATAGGAAGTTTGGACCTTGTGTGCCATGTATTGGCGTCCTGTGAACCCACCTTGATATAATGAGCATCATGCTCATCGATCTCTCGTTTCTTCAAAGCCCAATTCTTGTGTTCGAAGACGGGAGAATTATCCCATTTGTCGATCAACAAATTAAGTTCACGCAGATTATGCATCAATTCAGTATCTGAATATTGATGAATGTAGCTTGTGTGATAGATGATTCGATTAAGACGTTTCAAGCAACTCATCGTCATGATGGGAATTGTCATCGAATCTTGCTTGATATACCCATCATGCACATGAACAGCGGCCACTTTACCGGCCAAGACTTTTTTGACCCATCGGTCCCAATGCAAAGGAGCATAGAAATCGTCGGAAGCGAGGATGATAATATCATCATCTTCTGCTTCGACCGCATCTGTCAACATCTTGCAGGCATAGGTTACGCCTTTAACGTTCCCCGACACAAGAACTTCAGCACCAGGAATATGGATTGCACCCTTCTGTTCTTGTGTGTTAACAGCCACCAGCAATCTGAAATTCTTATCATCGGCATTGGCTAGCCAATGATGATAAGTTGCAGACATCATGGTTGGGCGAATGGTTGGCCAAAGCAAATGAATCATAATATACCACGCAACAGAATTAGTCTATCAACAATATTTACCAACCAAAGACTACATTCTAAATTCGCCGAAACCCTACTCAGGCTCTGCAGTGCCCGGAACGATCATGGTTTTAGTAGCTGGGAACCGGCCATGCCAGCAAGCAAGAACCTCACGCATCCGAGCAGTATACGTATAATGAGCCCCAAGACCGGTACGAAGCTCACATTGGTAGAGGAATTTGTCGGCGGTTGTAATGTGCTCGTAAGCACATTGAGCACCAAGTGGGAGATAATACACATAAGACGGATCGCCCTTCTGGGCCATCTTTAAAGCACGTGCCACCAACCTCTCGCCACACTCTCGAAGACCGTCGAGGTCTTTCGCCGCATCGGGGTTGCTCAGACTCAGCTTACTGACCTGATCATCCGCGAAGTAACAACCAACCGGGGTCAAATCGAAAGTCTTTGTACCGGTTCTATGACGATTCAAATCACGGAGTTCTGCAATAGTCAAGGCTGCCCATCCAAATCGAACAGCAGTTCGACGAATTGTAGGACCAAAATAATCATACCTACCATTATGATCTTCGAGATCACCGACTATAGCCGCTTGTAGATCATTTTCTTTCATTTTGGGCGGAGTAATCTCGCAATAAGCACCAGCACTATGCAGCATTGAAACAGAAAGCGGAGTCTGCTCATACGCAGTCTTGCGAACTGTCTCAAGCTCTTTCGCAAGACCGGAACTGAATGATTCATCGGGTCGAGCGTGACGAGTCAGTCGAGGAGTAGCAAGACCGAGATTTTCAGTCATCAGCTCAGCAAGTTCAACGGATTCAGCATTGTAATCGGACCAAAGCATCTTGATCAGATCAACCCAACCACGAGCACTCATTTCGAGCATGACGTTAGTTTGGCAGCTCATTGGTAGGAAATATCGAGCCCTATCAAAGGCGAAATTCCGCCGCATACGAGGAAGAGCCTTATCTCCCTTCTTTATTTCATCTGGGAGGTTCATGAGGCTAGGGTCAACTTCCGCAGCTTCAGACCAGATTTCGTATGCTGTCTCATACGCTGCAAAGGCTTCTGCCATCAAATCATTGTAATCAGAATCAGCTTTCGGCGGTTTGACGATATTCTCTAGTTTGAGTTTGACGTACCGGGTCGAAGATTCCTGACCACCAGCTGTCGGACTCCATTGCCACAAACGCAAAGCCATCCAAAGTGACACATCATCGATAAACATGGCGACCGGAGCCATGTCGGTGATGGACCTGTGCCCATAATCAACCATCTTAAAAATCGAATCAACAGCTTTGTCAGGGTCCATACCCTCGACTTTGGATAGAATAGCTTCTAGACCCTCATTATTGCGAGAGTACCGAGCCCCGGTAGCTGCGAGCATTTCTGGTGTTAGCCTAACTGTCTGCTGGGCTGTGGAATCGATACCTACACAAGTGACTTTCATTTAATCTTGGCTTTATACAGAGGTCAGAATTTCTGAATCGGGTTCTTGAATCAATTTAACACTTCCGAGATTCAACCAACGTTGTGTAGGGAGGATCAGCACCGAAAGAATTACTGGAGCACGGGCTTTTGTGACAATTTTACCAGCGGAGTGTTTCCGCACGGCTTGCAGAGATTTAGCTACTTCATCTGGATTAAAACCGTAGCTTTCGAGACCTTCTGAACCCGATATCAAACCTGTTATGGTACCATATTGTGGATCAGGACCGTAATACGATTGTGCTACAGAAACACAAAGCATACAAATGTGTTCGTGCTTCCGGCCATCCAAGAAGGGCTCGTTTTCGAATCTTTTGACTATCACCTCGATTTCAGCATCACAGATTTCGCAATACATTCTCTTACTCCAAAAAAGATTTATTACACTTTAACACGGGAAGTCATCTGATGCGTAATCTTGTATTTCTTGTTGCGATTCTAATTAGTGCAACATCACACGCCACATCTGGTAGACGATTCGGCCCAGAAGTCTACACCGTAGACGCTCTTGAGATAAATTGGAGATATACTTGGCACGAAGCTTGGGGACCAAATCTCAACAGAATCAAGGTAGCAAAGATCAGCTTCTGTCAATTAATCTATTGGGACGCAGTTTCACACGGCCCTTACGAAAAAGCACCACGGAAAGGCTGGGCAAGTTGTGGATGGACGATGTATGAGGTCAAAACGGAGACCAAAAACGGCAAGACAGAAAAAATCAGAGAGCTAAAAGACCATCAAACCAAAGTCAGCTTCCCAAGACGCAATTGGAATGACGGCTATTGGTACGTCACTGTCCGAGACGGGACGCACACAATCAAAGTCAGAACTAAAATCTTAATCGGTGGAATCGATGGGACAGATACTATAATCGACCCGGATTCAGTCGATAGAAATCTACGGCACGAAAAACGTACCAGTCCGATGGACCTCCACAGAGAAATTATGAAAGCTCGTCAGGATGTATTGCGGGCACGGCGTGAACGCCATCAGAAGGAGGAAGCTCAGACACTAAATGATCAGGAGCCTGTTCGTCGGCAGCGTTGTTTCCCCAGACGATATTAACATTTTGACATCCAGACACTAAATGATCAGGAGCCTGTTCGTCGGCAGGATGATCTTGACTCACTAGAGCTGGTTGATCAGGAGCCGGTTGATTAACGTCCACCTGTTGGAACTCGAACTTATCGCGATCCGTCAAGTACAATTGGCGGAAGTCTTCCTCTTTGATCATTTCCATCGCCTGACGCACTTCTTGACTGTGACGACCCCAGCGACGGGCAATACTGTCGAACCACCCAAATTCCCGATCGTGGGGACGCATCTTGAACTCGACGCGGCCCAAATCGTCATACTTGACCTGACCGTCCTTGTTTCTTTTGATTTCCAGATGATATAATTCGTGGTCGATCAAGGCACGCTGACCATCTTCGGACAGGTTGCCCACTAAGAAACCGTCGAAAGTGATTTCAGCGTCACCCCGGCCCATCGTTCGATCTTTCAGGGGCACAGCACGGACAACGGCGAAAGCCGGGAGACCGTGATGCATCACAGCAGGACCGCCAGTTGTGTCGTAAGCATCGATCAAATCGACAATAGCACTGTGGTCATTCAGATGGGGATGGAATTGTTCGATAACTTCTTCGGTCAGGCCACGAACCAGACTATTAGATTTACGGTATGTCTTTGGCATTTATTCACCTATCGGTAACGTTCAAGGGACATGTTATATAACAAAAACACAATGGAGAGTGTGTTAAGAGGGCAGGAATTCACAATTGGAATCGACTATGAAAAAATTCGAACAATCTCTAATCGAAGCCGAAGAACAGATCGACGATTCATGTGCTGAATTCATCGTCATCAAGGACAGGCTAGAAACCGGGAAAGTCCATTTCACCGGCAAGAACATCTACGTCGACAAAAAACATGTCCTAAGCGTGATGGAAAGACACACAACCAAAGAACAGCAAGTCATCGCATTAGCGACCTTTGCAAAAGTGTACGACCTTCCCATCAAAGAACTCTTCCAACTGAAGCACTATTACAGAGTCAGAACATGGAAACTGACACTCAGGCTCTGGTTTACATATATCGTGTTTTTGATCGTCAGCATCGCACTGGGATTACTTTGGTTCTATGAATTTATACAAGTTAGTTCCGCTTTTTGACCGATACACGGGTGAAAAGACGGACCAAAATGACAAGCTATGTGATGGCACAATATGTGACTTATGCGGTGTCGAACTGGACGCAGACTTCGACGAAGAGAACGCACCATATGTCAGCTTCGAAATTCATGATCTCACTGGTTGTGAGCCCTATTACCATGAAGATCGATTAAAATTTAATGCATCAGAAGCATTGGAGTTGTTCGATATCGACTGGGATGATGATATCGAAGTAGACAATTACGAACTATTCAACGATAACCCATTTGCTTATTGTCAATCACGAACTTGTCTCGAAACGATCTTGAGAGATGCTTTAGTAGACAACGTCGATGGTGAGATTTGGTTGCAAGATACAATGATGAAAGCACGATTAAAAATGATTGATCGTGTTTTAAGACAGAAGCTTTACACTCCTGAGAGATTAGGAATCGGCTTCGAATAGGGGCCTGTAGCTCAGTGGTAGAGCAGCGGTTTTCAAAACCACGGTGCGTGGGTTCGAATCCCATCAGGCCCTCTCGCCCCTATAGTTCAATTGGTTAGAACGGTGCTCTTCAAAAGCATGTGTTTTCGGTTCGAGTCCGAATGGGGGCACTAATAATGGATAACGAGAAACATCTCACACAATGTCCACTATTACAACAACCACCCACGCCTCAAAATGGGGCTTCCATCCCTGCACCCGAGAAGAGTGCCTCAAGCTCAAGGAAGCACACCTCGTGCTGCTCAGAGCCCTGCGAGATATCAAAAGATATGAACGCTGGAACAACAAGCTCGAACCCGAAGGAGAAGAGCCCGTATGCCCGCATTTTGCTTCCATCTATCGCTACTACTACCGTAGCCAAAAAGCAAAAGACGAGGATCGTATGACTTATGGATTGACCCTGGGCACAAATTGCTGGCCGACAGGACACAAGGCTGAGATCCAATACTATGAATATGTCATAGATCAATACCGAAATGCCCGGCGACCAAAAGCCACGGCTGAAGAAGTTCAAGCAATGAACTTACCAGAAGGATTCTGGGAACTAGTCAAAAAGCTGAAAGGCTTTTATGACGTTAACCCCTCATTCGGTTAATCTTACTGGTATTGCTTGCGTAAGCCAGTTCTTCGGGGTCAGG
>Ga0307983_1001022_pt1 | contig 12826 bp, 11 predicted proteins | sample OrgLakmetagen991_FD_201845 | JGI IMG/M metagenome (GOLD analysis project Ga0307983, IMG submission 201845) | Saline water microbial communities from Organic Lake, Antarctica - #991 | ecosystem: Environmental > Aquatic > Non-marine Saline and Alkaline > Saline | place: Antarctica: Organic Lake... | reverse complement strand
GCCGATTGACTTCACAGTACCGGCCTTTGGTCTGGATCTGGAGTTGCCGCTGATTGATTTCGAGTTGCCGGATGTTGACCTGGAGTTGCCAGCGGAAGGGGTGAAGCGATGAGCCACAACCCGCGCAAGTTCCGCCAGCCCGCCCGGCTAATCGTTTCAGTGGAAGCCGATACAGTGAACGCGATTGATACCTTGATGAAGTCCGGCTATCACTGCCACCGGAACCGGTCGGAGTTCGTCCGCCTTGCAATAGAACGCGAGCTTAGACGATGCCAGTCTGATGGTTTTCGGAGCAGTAACGCGCACGATGGCGATTAGAATTTTCTGACTCGTAAAAAAGGCTAAACAGGACGCGCGCGGGGCTGATGATTTCTGAACAAGTATCGCGCGCACGTGAAGGCCAGAATCCGCACCCGGATCTGATGATTTTTGCACACGTTAGCTAAACCGCCAGCCAATGATAATTTTTGCGTATCTTTACGCGAGGGCTTTGATGATTTTATTGGGGTCATTACGCGAGGGACTTTGATGATTTCGAGATACCGTAAAAGGGGAGACCGGCCAAGTTGCCGGTTTTTTTGTGTCTGATGATATTTCCCGTATAGAAAAGGGCCGTGAAGTGAGGTAGAGCCCAGACCATGAACACTATTGCCAGATTGCCCGAAATCACCTACCACTATCAAGCGGGCCCTTGCCATTCGCTAGTGGTTAGCGTTCAATCGGGTAAAATCGGCTGAACGGCGATCTTCCCGCAGGGAACTTTCACCCCATTAGTTCATGCCCATGATGGGCGTACACAATTTGCTGTACCGGATGCTCCTGACGTCGCACCGGTAAGCTCCGCGTCATGTCTAACACAGCCACGTTTTAACCAAGCAGGAAGATGAACATTGCAAAATCTATTTAAAGACCTCGAAAGCCTGTTGCAACAAGATCAAGCCTTTATTTCGGACGGGGCGATCCTGAAGAACGCGGTGACCGAGGCCGCGCTGAACATGGATGCAGGCTTGCTGGCGCTATTGATGCAGTCGCCCACCATAAAGGCGCATTTCTTTACCGAGGTCGCGGGCGCGTTGGTATTCGACAAAGTGAAATTTCAGGATTTCGTATCGAACAAGGCCTTCCTGCCCGACAGCTACACCGCCTTCAAGAACCGCATCGGCCTGACGAATGGGCGCGGCGACTACCTGAGCCAGTCACGTGACGTGGTGTTGGCGTGGCCCTACAAGGATTGCGTGCTGGAAGGCGGCATGACGAAAGAGGATCGGGGCCGCAACGAGGTGTTCTGGAACACGACACTGGCTCCGGATGACATCTCAAGGCTGTTTGAACCCAAGGTGCTGACCGACTGGGAACGCTGGGACGCAGAGGCTGTGGCAGCAGGCAAGCCCAAACCAGTGGGTGACGTATCTAAGGTAGACAACCTACTGATCAAGGGTAACAATTTATTAGCACTACATTCGCTGAAAGCACGTTATGCGGGCAAGGTTAAGCTGATCTATATCGACCCGCCCTATAATACTGAGAGTGACAGCTTTAAGTACAATGACCGGTTTTCCAGAGCGAGTTGGTTGACTTTCATGAAGGGGCGACTTGAGGTGGCCAAATCCTTAATGACAAGGGATGGTGTGATAGCTGTTCAGATCAGCGATAAGGAGCAAGCCTACCTCAAAGTGCTTCTTGATGAGATTTTCGAAGAAAATTATCGAGCGACACTAGCAGTGAAGATGTCCCATCTGAGTGGCGTTAAGATGGCTCATAAAGACAAGAAGATAATAAAGACTATTGAGTATATTCATATCTACTCTAAATCTGATGCGCCGCTTAAGCTAAATCCACAATATACGTCCACAACGTGGGAGGATGCGTTTGATCGTCATACTTCATTCTTAGTAAAAGGTAGTTCTGACCTTGACGATATGCAGCAGTGGAAGTCGATTCCTTTAAGGAGAGCTATTTCTGAGGCAGGTGTGAATAGGGAGGATCGAGAAGAGCTTTTGGACTTTCTTGTCGCAAACGCTCACCTAATATTTCAAACTGCGGCCAACAAGAGTGCAAATTATTCAAAGGAGCCTCGGGGTGTTTTTCAAAAAGTTGACGGGACGTTGATACTAAATGGTCGTGAAGTTGATTTTGCTTCGAACAAAATGCGTGAGATTAATGGTAAGCCTTCGCCGGTGTCGATTGTTGGAGATATATGGACTGACATTGGAATCAATAACGTTTTTCAGGAGGGAGGTGAGGATATTGATCTTCCGTTTGGAAAGAAGCCAGAGATGCTTTTGGACCGGTTAATCAGAACTTTCACCGAAGAGACTGATGTGGTGATGGACTTTTTTGCTGGCACTGGAACCACAGCATGCGTTGCTCACAAGCTTTCGCGTCAGTGGCTGGCAGTTGAACAATTAGATTACATAAGTACGCTTACACTTCCCCGTTTAAAAAGTGTTCTGGGGGGAGACCAAACTGGGGTGTCAAAGGGGGCAGGCTGGCAAGGCGGCGGATCGTTTGTCTACGCCGAACTTGCAGCCTCGAACTCTGCTTTTGCAGGTCGGATCGAAACCGCGACTGACATGGCCATCCTGCAAACCATCCAAGCAGATATCCAAGCGACTGGTTATTTGCGCTATAACGTGGACCTGTCCGCGTTTGACACACATGACTTCGCAGCCCTGCCATTAGATGACGCCAAGCGCGTGTTGTTGGACTGTCTTGATACCAACCACCTCTATATCAATCTCCACTCTCTTGGCGATGCCGCCTTTGACATTTCAGATGAAGACGCCGCCGCGACCCGCTCTTTCTACGGGATCACAGAATGACCCAGAGCCTAGCCCAAGAATTTGACGCGCTGGACAAGTACGGTGCGCTAAAGGTTAATATTCCCGGCGATATTACCGGCAACCTTGCTTCACAGATTGTTTTGCGCCCTTATCAGGTCACGGCGCTGGAACGCTGGCTGTTCTACATCGACGAATACCCCGCCCGGCCAAAGGCCCCGCACCTGCTGTTCCATATGGCCACGGGCAGCGGCAAAACGGTATTGATGGCCGCGCTGATTCTCGATCTTTACCGACGCGGCTATCGCAATTTCCTTTTCTTTGTGAACTCTGCGCAGATTATCGAGAAGACCAAGGAAAACTTCCTCAACCCCGCCTCGGCCAAGCACCTGTTCGCGCCACAAGTGCGCATTGACGACAAACTGGTAGAAGTCCGCGCTGTGGACACCTTCGACGCGGTGAGTGATAGGGTGATCAACATCCACTTCACTACCATTCAAGGCCTGCACACCCGGATGCAAAGCCCTAAGGAAAACGCCGTCACGATTGAGGACTTCCGCGACTACAAAGTTGTGATGATCTCGGACGAGGCGCACCACTTGAACGCCGAGACCAAGAAAACACTGACCAAGGGCGAGGCCGCCGACAAGGCAAGCTGGGAAGGCACGGTGAGCGAGATATTCAGGCAGCACGCTGAAAACATGCTGTTGGAGTTTACCGCAACCATAGACATGAGCCATGAGGCGATCCGGGCGAAGTATCACGACAAAATTTTGTACGACTATTCCTTGCGCCAATTCCGCGAGGACAGCTATTCCAAAGACATCGAGTTGCGCCAGGCTGACTTGCCTCCGGCAGAACGGATGTTGCAGGCTGCCGTCCTGAGCCAGTATCGCCGAAAGGTGGCCGAGGTGCATGGACTGCATTGCAAGCCGGTGATCCTGATGAAGTCCAAGACGATTAAGGAAAGCGGTGATAACGAGGCGGCATTCTCGGTAATGGTGACTGGATTGTCTGGCGAAGCGCTGGAGGCGCTCAGGGCAGCCTCTGGCGGTGATGAAACCCTTTTGCGGGCCTTCGCCTTTATCATGGATGAGCGAAGTATGGCAGCGGACGATTTCGCCCGTGAGCTGCAAGGCGACTTTGCTCCAGAGAAGGTGGTGAACGTCAATGACCCAAACGATCTGGAAAAAAGACAGATAGAGCTGAACGCGCTTGAGAATCGGGACAACGAGATACGGGTGATCTTTGCCGTCGATAAGCTGAACGAAGGCTGGGACGTGTTGAACCTGTTCGACATCGTGCGGCTCTATGATACGCGGGACGGCAAGGCGAACAAAGTGGGTAAAACCACCATGGCCGAGGCGCAGTTGATCGGGCGCGGGGCGCGGTATTTTCCGTTCATTGCCCCAGATCAGCCCGACGCGGCACGGGAAAAGCGCAAGTACGACAGCGCGATGGACAATCCGCTGCGCATCTTGGAGGAACTGCATTACCACTGTTCCCACAACCCGAAATACATTCAGGACATCCGCAACGCCCTGCGCGAAACCGGAATGCTGGATGAGAACGCCCTGACGGTGAAACTGCGACTGAAGGACAGCTTCAGGCAATCGTTCCTTTACATGTCAGGACACGTTTGGACGAATGACCGGATCAGGAACCCGCGCGAAGGCGTTGAGGGGCTGGACGCCTACAAGATCGAGCCCCGCTTTACCTATCCGACGCTGATGACCGGGCAGGTGACGGAAAGATCGGCTTTCGGTGACAAGGCGACACCAAAGCCTTCCGGCAAAGAGCCAGTGGCGCGTGACTTCAAGCTGGCAGACTTCGGCAGGTCCATTCTAGGCTTCGCGATGGACGCCAACGACTTCTTCCATTTCGCCAGCTTGACGACCTATTTCCCCAAACTTGCCAGTGCAGCGCAGTTTCTGACTTCGGACAGCTACCTTGGCGGTGTGACAGTGGCGGTGCGCGGCCTGCCCGAGGACCTCGACGCTCTGACTGCGAAGCAGAAACTGGGCATCGCACAGTACGTCCTCCACCAGATCGAAAGTGGAGTGAAGCGCGAAAGCGTGGAGTATGTCGGCACGAAGGACTTCAAACCCAATAAGATCAGCGAATGTTTCACCGATAAGACGCTGAAACTGCGCATGGAAGGCGAGACTGGGTTGAGTTGGGTCAAAGGCGAAAGCAATGTGCCGGGGCTGGATCAGATCGACCTGACAGTCAAGGACTGGCACGCCTATGACGACAGCTACGGCACCGACCAGGAAAAGCACTTCATCAAGTACCTGAATGATCATGCCGAACGGCTGCGCGAACGGTATGACGACTTCCACCTGCTGCGGAACGAGAAAGCGGTGAAGCTGTTCGCATTCGAGAATGGACAGGCATTCGAACCTGATTTTCTACTATTCCTTCGGCGTTCTGGTGATGGGAAAGAAACGATCATGCAGCTTTTCATTGAACCAAAAGGTAGTCACTTAGCAGATCAGGATAAGTGGAAAGAGGATTTCCTCAAGCAGCTGAAGAATGATGCGAAGATGCACGTTTTGTTTCAAGGGAGTGAATACAAGATAATCGGGCTGCCGTTCTTTAATGATTCGGCACCTTGGATCAATGATTTTCGGGAGTGCTTTAACTCAACAGTGGGTATTGACGGAAAGACATAATCGGGTAGCCGGGGGTATCTAACCCTCAGCCCCCACAATACCCTGCACGTGGGTGCAGTTTCTGCGCAGTACGCGCCCATGAGCGTCCCCAAAAGTTCGGGAGCGTTGCCCACCTGCATACAGGCCGAAACAGGCAGTGGTTGCCGCTTTCACAGCACCCGGCCTGTTGACAAATGTTGACGTTGGAGCGCACCCAGCAAGCTGAGTTTTGATAAGGTTTGTGGCATTGGTGCGCGGCAATGGTGCGCAGTCAGACGTGCGCACTGGCATGGTGGGGGACTATGTCAAAATATGCTTTCCCCTGCTGAAATCCGACGACGTGCGGATCAGGTTCGCAGCATTGGTACGCGGCATAGGTACGCATTATAGGTGCGTACTGGCCTGGTGGGATTTGATAGGGCTTGAGATTCACCACGGGCCGGAGCAAAAAGGTACTCACAAGGGGTAACTGGCCACGGGTAACGTGGAGCGCGAAAGGCGCTCCCGAAACAGGGGCCTTTAAATAAAACGTTTGAACTTGCGGCTATATTCAATACCCTGAGGGAGGTGCAATCGCGCAGTGATTTTCCCGAATTGTGTGCTCAACAATAACCAAGGAATTGAGTTATGAAGAAGCTACTATTTCTAGCGGTCGCAGTCGCGCTTATAGCCGGGTGTTCGGCCCCCGGCATAACACCGAATGGCTACAGCCTTTGTGATCCCACAATTTCGGAAGTCGGCCCTAGCACCTTCTACGGGGAGGATTCCTGCGGTGGATCGTATGCGCTTCGGGGCGCCGTTACTTTTTGCGGCGACCGCAATCAAAGAATGATGCTGACAAACAAGATGGATGATTACATTATCTTTCAGTGCCTCGACCAGTCTGACTCGCGCTACGTTCGGCCGGAGTTTAAAACGGCGCCAGATGTTCGTATCGAGGATTCCAGGAAGCAATAATGAGGAGTTGATCAGTGAACATGGAAACCGTTCTAGGGCTGGCCTTCACCCTGCCTTTATTTGGGGGCTTGATAATGACCGTAATGCCCAGGGAGTGGCAGAATTTAACGGGATGGCTAATGGTCAGCTATCTCGGTATTCCGGGGTTCCTGGTCATTGCAGCACTTCTCATTAATATTCCGGTCTTGCTGTTCGGAGTCATTTTCCTGGTTGGAATTGCTGCTGCAAAGAAATAAGCGAGCCCCGGCAATAGTCGCGCAAGCCTGTAGACAAATGTTGACTTTTTGCCTGCTGAAATCTGGCAAACGGCGGCAAGATTTCGGGCTGATGATGCCGCTTATCAAAGGGCCGTCATGTTCAGGATTGTTAAGGTTGGAGCGCACCCAGCAAGCTGAGTTTTGATAAGGTTTGCGACTGGTACGAAGCGTTGGTACGAACTCTGTATGCTGAGAATTGCTCAGGTTTGAGCCTCATAAAACCTCTGATTTTTTTCGCCAAAGCCTTATAAAACCTGAGATTATTTTTGCTGAAGCCCGACGATGTGCGGCAAGATTTCCGGAAGATATTCCCGCGCAAAAAATCCTGGCATATTAGCAATAGTAAACATTTGAACTCGGTAAAAGTTTTACGATGGCCTAGACAAAGGGCTCGCCTTCATGTGGATATTGGGGTGACTGGGTGAAGGCCATGACGCCCCGAGACGGCCACAGTTCACATCGTCCGAACCACTTGTGTTCAACATGGACTTATCCTCGTGCAATAAAAACACTTCGGCGGCTTTTTGGGTGTCTCAGAAGCAGCCTGTGATCTCTTCTATTTTTGCCCGTCGCTTTACGGTACGCTCATGTTTATCGAGGTCCTGCCAAATGTGCATGTCTAGGCGTTATCAAATCCGCTAATGATTAGCTCCAGTTTGTGCTGACGGCGCATGAGTAAATAAAATTCAAGGAGGAAATCATTATGAAAATTATTCCAATAGCACTGCTTGCGCTGACGCTCAATGGCTGTGCCAGCCTTCAAGAGCCAACAAAGCAGCGCGCTGGCAATACCGTTGTTTCGGTCAGCTATCCATCTGCAAATTTTAAAGTCAGTTCAGAATTCAGGTTTGTCGGTGGAGCCGAGAGTCATATGGATGCTGTGACGGAGGCCCAAGAAACAGGGTCATCTCAAATTGATAATACCGCATTCGTTTATGCAGACATTGCTGAGGGTAAAATCAAAAAGGTGGCCGTCGTTCGCTTCATGAGAATGCAAAAGACAAGATGGACGTTTTCCCGCGTATCAGAGTGGAGCCGCCCTGGCGTGATATACGGCAAAGTGGACACGCCTATAGGTGAAATGGAGAGTTATTCAGGCTTTCTGTCAGCCGACGATTTCATGAGCTCTTTCGGTTTAAGCGGGCTGCGCGGAGAGCGTGAGCAGTGCGCTGCCAGTGTTATTCTTCGACAAATACCCCAAGGTATGGCTCGCTACAAGCACCGGATTGAGTACGCGGAATTTTTCAGCTGCGATAACTCCAATCAATTCTACTATGGCGACGGCAGTCTTACTGGAACTGGGAGGCTGCGGCTTGAAATGGCGGTCAGAAATGCATTAGATAGCGTTAAAATAGTCGGCGGGAATTGATTCTGCCGGAGCGCTCCGGGATAGGCCCCCACGCGAGACTAGCTTACAGCCCAGATAAAGTAGCATTAGAACCTGATTAAACCTTAAGCTAATCTGCCGCGCTGAATCGGCCAGCAAGCGCCATAAAGCCCGCCAGCAAGCCGCAACCAGAACCCTGTACGATTGAGAGGCAATGCAGCCAAAGGCGCTGACAAGGCCGTGGGGCCGTAGAGCTTTGATTGTGCGCGACCGCGTAAGCCAGCGCCTACACCACCTGTAAGTGATTGCTGACAAGCCTGTAAGCCGAAACTTACACAACTTGTAAGCCACAGCCTACAAAGCCTGTACGTTATCGCTGACGACCTTGTAAGCCAAAGCCTACACGGGAGCGCAGATCCGCAACGCCTGAGAGTTTGCCGGCGTACGAGTGGGCAGCCAGAACCCTGTCAAAACATGCCATTGCTGATGCCAGTTTACCGGCGGCGATTGGGTGTATCGCCTGTTGGGGTTTGTTGGGGTTCAAAACGGCAGCGCCCGCGCCTACCTGTTAACATTTCTTAACATCGTCATCGTTGCGGGATTGTTCCGTATCGCCGGCACAAGTGACCCAAGCCTACATACACCGGCTGGCGGATCGGCTGGCAACAGGCCGCCAATGAATGGGCGTTCTTTTTCTAAGTATTTTCCACAACATGAGAAAGGTATCTGAGCAGCCCGCTATCCATTCGACAGCTTGAAATTTCAACAGGGTATAGGTGTTCAGTTGTGGGTATCGTTGTGGGTATAAATTTAACGGCTGTTTTTAATAGCCTTTAAAATCATTTGTTTAATGCGTGAGTTTGGGGGCAGTACCACCCACCATTTCTGGTTTTTGCAGTACCTTCTCGGAACTCAAAACACCCCGTCACACCGCGTCAAATGGCGCTTTCGCACAAAATACCGTCCTTTTAGTTCCATACTGTACCGCTAGAATCCGGCAATAGTTGCGGGTATGGTTGTGGGTATCGTTTGGCCATACCCGTTTTTGGCCAGATTCATACCCACAGTGTGAGCCGCAACCCATGAGCAAAGCCACCAACAAGCTAACAGCCGCCGCAGTAAAGAACGCCACCGCCGAAGGCCAAGCGCAACGCAAGTTGGCGGACGGGGGAGGGCTAACCCTGGTCGTCCGGCCTGATTCTAAAGTCTGGTGGATGCGCTACCGCTACAACGGCAAAGAACGCACCTACACGCTAGGCAAATACCCCGCTGTATCATTGAAGGACGCCCGCGCCGGACGCGAGGAAGCCAAGCGCCTGATTGATGAAGGGCAAGACCCCGTAACCCAGCGCGCCACCGGCAAGACCGACCGCCAGGACGCCAGCGCCAATACGTTTCAGGCCATAGCCCTGGAATGGCTGGAGGACGTTCACAAAAAGACCGTTGGGCCTAACACCTACCCGAAAAACAAACGCCGCTTTGAAATGCACGCTTTCCCGAAGTTGGGCCGCCGCCCGATTACCGAGATTAAGCCAATGGAAGTGTTGGACGTTCTTCGAGTTGTGGAAAACAAAGGGCAGGCCGACAACGCCAACCGGCTGAAAACCCTGATTGGCCAGGTGTTCCGCTACGCCGTGAGCCTAGGTCGCACCCCGAACGACATCACCGCTGACTTGCGCGGGCTACTCGCACCACCGGACGTTAAACACTACCCGGCCATAGTCACCCCTGACGAAATCGCCAAGCTGTTAAAAGAGCTTCACGCCTATTGGGGCCACCCGACTGTATGCGCCGCGCTGAGAGTTGCGCCATACGTGTTCTTGCGTCCCGGCAACCTACGGCAAATGCGCTGGAGTGAGATTGATTGGGATGCCGCCACCTGGACAGCCGAAACCACAAAGAACGGGGAGCCGCTGGTGGTTCCATTGGCCAGCCAGGTTGTGGGTATATTGCGTGAGATGCATACCCTCAATGGCCATGAGATGTGGGTATTCCCCAGTGGACACGGCAGGGGCCGGCCTATGAGCGAGAACACCGTTTCAGCCGCGCTAAACCGTATGGGCTTCAAAGGGATGATGACTGGCCACGGCTTTCGAGCTATGGCCACCACCGTGCTGACAGAGCGCCTAGGCTTTCGCGCTGAAATCATAGAAATGCAAATGGCCCACCGTGTTCGTGACGTTCACGGCAGAGCCTACAACCGCACCACCTGGCTACCAGAGCGCAGGGAAATGATGCAGCAATGGGCGGACTACCTCGACAACCTGAAAACTGGCGGAAACGTGGTGCCAATACACAAAACAGCCGAGTAATACAGAATCAGTTTTGCTGTGCCTAGCCCGACGGGGCGAAAAGCGGGACACCCTACCCGCCTGGCACGGCAATCTAATCAGGGGCACTGCAGGGGGTGCACTCGTGAATCACATTCTATCGCTTAAGCAAGCAATAACCTTAGACCGGGTAGCAGAGTACTTGAGCAATATTGCCAATGAGTCCGTGACCGAATCGGACCTGCTAGAACTGGCTCTGGATGGTCAGATAACGCTTTCACTCACTATGTCCGGACGCCATTGGGCGACTCCCTATACTGAGAGCGCACCAAAAGAGGTCGCAAGCCTTCGTGCCAGATACAACGGTAAGGAGGGCACTCAAGAATTCCGTAATCATTTGCTTGCCCAGGTGGAGTACGTGAGCTTTTGCATTCATTCGCAAGACGATGAGCTACATGAAAGCGATAAGCTGGGCCCTGACTTCTTGGATAGCCGCGTAATTTCTGGCGTGTGGGATTTATCCATGCTTGGCGTAGAGCGTGAACTGATAGCAGAGATCGTGAGCTCACGCCCAGGTAACGTCATCACTTTTACAGACGACAACAGGCTAGAAAATAACAAGCCACTAATATTCAGGCACAAAAAAGACACCGATTTATTGATTGGGTTATTTAGCATTGAAGATGATTTCCTGATCGATGGCGAACTAATGCGGGCCGAAGAAATTGATGATATTCATATGTTGGGCTCCGTCGTTCGCAAAGTGCAACAGTTTCCTTCCGGCTCATTTTTGGTAATCCGAACTGAAAACTTGCAGAAATTTGTAAGCCAAATTATCGACAGCTCTGCTAAAGATCATTCGGGGCCAGCTGCAAATAGCAATCATGATAGCGAGCTGAAACGCGCCCAGAGAACCCTTGCCGCCCTGGCTATTGGACTGGCTAAAAAAACACCCGCCTACAAAAACGGCGACAAGCCCAACGCCTCGCAACTGGCCAAGCTGGCAACCGAACACTTGAGGGACGCCACCAGCGATAGGACACCATTCGGCTTCAGCGAAACTACCGCCCGCCAGACAATTACCGAAGCATTGAAAGCCTGTCCTGAACTGGATGGATGACAACTGTTATTCGATTTTGACAACCGTCACCGACAGACCGCCAGCCATTAGAGGATTACCCCGAACCTAACCGGAACCGAGGGGTAATCCATGACTACGCAGACAAAGACCGCAACAACCGACCGTCAGCAACTTGACCGGATGCTACGCCGTCCGGAAGTAGAAAAGCTGACCGCCCGCAGCCGCAGCGCAATCTATGAAGGTATGGCCGCTGGCACCTTTCCCAAGCCCGTCAAAATAGGAGCCCGTGCCGTTGCCTGGCCTGAGTCGGTAATTCGTAACTGGATTGCTGAACGCATGGAAGGGGGCAAGGCATGAAAAAGGAAGCGCCCGCCACTACAGCAAAGCGCCTGAACCGCGTTGATTATAACGGCTCTGTCACCAAACAGAAAAACGCAGTAAAACGCAGTAATCAAACTGCTGGCGAATACTCAGAGCGAATAGATTATATACGCGCCGCCCTGCTGAATGCAGACATAGAGCCGCACAACCTGGACACACTTTTAGCCGCACTGCCTGGTGCCGATGGCAAGCTGCTTCGCTTCCCGACCGCCAGCAAGCCCCGCAGCAAAAACGGCTGGCTAATTGCTTACCACGACCGGGGCTTACCGTTCGTTGTTGTCGCTGGAGACTGGAGCACCGGAGCCGAAACCAAGTGGGTAGCCGACACCGGGGAAACCCTGAGCGAAGCTGAACGCCGGGAACTGAAACGCCGTTTGGCAGACGCCAGGCAAGCCAGGGAAATAGAGCAGGCCAGCCAATGGGAGCAGGCAGCCACCAGAGCCGCCCGTGTCTGGCGTGATAGCGTTCCAGCCGACCAATGCCACCCGTATTTATTACGCAAGCGCACAGAGCCCCACAGCGCCCGCCAGCGAGGCCGGGAACTTGTATTGCTGCTGACTGACTTCACCGGCAAAGCCTGGAGCCTGCAAACAATTGACGAAGCCGGGGGTAAACGCCTGATGGCTGGAGGCCGCAAGGCCGGTAATTTCATTGTGGTAGGTGGCCCGGACTACCCCGCCCGCGTTCTAATCTGTGAAGGCTACGCCACCGGCTGCACCCTGGCAGAGAGTGACCCCGCCTCGCTTGTATTGGCCGCCGTGGATGCTGGCAACCTTCAGGCCGTGACAACCGGAGCACGTAACCGCTGGCCTACTGCTGACATTGTTGTTTGTGGTGATGATGACCGCCAGACCGAAGGCAACCCCGGAGCCACCAAAGCCCGCGCCGCTGCAATCGCCGCCGGGGCACGTTACGCCCTGCCAGAATGGCCCGTCGATGCACCGCTGCACCTGTCCGACTTCAACGACTTGCACCAGTGGCAAAGGGGGGCTGTATGAGCAATTCAAACCCTGCACCTATAAAAAGTGATGTTACTGGTGTTGTCATTACACCGCTGACACCTGAGCCAGAAGATAATTTCGAGGACGAAAAACAGGCGCAATCAGACAAGATTGTGGT
>Ga0307983_1001020_pt1 | contig 12834 bp, 8 predicted proteins | sample OrgLakmetagen991_FD_201845 | JGI IMG/M metagenome (GOLD analysis project Ga0307983, IMG submission 201845) | Saline water microbial communities from Organic Lake, Antarctica - #991 | ecosystem: Environmental > Aquatic > Non-marine Saline and Alkaline > Saline | place: Antarctica: Organic Lake... | reverse complement strand
TTCGTTATTTGGCGGCACCTACATCTAGTAGGTGCCCCCTAATATCATCTAAAAACTAACCCTAAATATGTGAGGTATAATCCATGGACATTACGAACGATAACGGCATCAGTTTGCCATTGGCAGTTTGGCTGCTGCACGATGAATATGATTATAATAATAACGAAAAATACATTTCAGCCACGTCGTTGTTGAAAGCTACCAAGCAAATCATTTTGTCAAAGCGCATTCCGTCATCTGACCGAACTGCTGATGTTGTGGATTTCCTCGCATCACGCTTTGGACATGCCGTCCACGACAGCATCGAGAAGGCATGGCGAAGCGACAAGCTCCCTTCCATGATGAAGCGTCTGGGTTATCCAGATAAGGTTGCAGATAATCTGGTGGTTAATCCATCTGATGAGTTTCTGGCAGCCAACCCCGACACAATCCCCGTCTGGATCGAGCAACGGTCCATCAAGGAAGTCACCCTGCCGGATGGAACCAAGTGGAAGATCGGGGGCAAGTTCGACATGGTGCTCGACGGTCGCTTGTTCGATACGAAGACCACCAGCGTCTATGCCTATCTCAAGGGCAGCAAGGACGATGACTATGGTCTTCAGGGCGGCATCTACAAATGGCTAAACGAAGACAAGATCACCAGTGAGCACGTCTTCATCCAGTTCCTGTTCACCGATTGGCAGCGTTCCCAGTCGAAGCAGAACCCGAATTATCCACAGCACAAAGCTCTAGAATATCCGGTTGTTATGCCGTCTCACGCTGACGTTGAGAGCTTCATCATCGGCAAGGTCCATGAGCTATCTCGTCTTTGGGATGCACCGGAAGACAAGATACCGGATTGTACCGACAAGGAGCTATGGCGTTCGGAACCGCAGTTCAAATATTACAGCGATCCCGAAAAGGCCAAAGACCCCAACGCCCGTTCCAGCAAGAATTTCGACAACCTCGCTGAGGCAAATGCCCACATGAACGAGAAGGGCAAAGGCACGGTTGTCACCAAACTTGGAGAACCCAAGGCATGTGAGTATTGCCCCGCGTTCGACATCTGCAAGCAGAAGGATCAGTATTTTGCTCAGTAACATTGATCTATCAACTGTTGCTCACCACCCTGCACTGGATGATATTGTCGATGTTTTGTGTAATAAAACACAGAATATCGACCGTGGATTTTTTCATGCAGAGGTGGCCTATTTTCTGGCGAAAATGGCATCTTGTATGCGAGCAACCATCGTCACCAAAGACCGGGGTGAAATTCCGGTCAACCTCTATGTCCTCGCCCTTGCCACCTCTGGCTTCGGCAAAGGTCACAGCGTCAATATCGTGGAGACGGAGTTCCTGAAGGGTTTCAAAACCCGGTTTATGGAAGATACCTTCGATGTAATCTCTGAACAAAACCTCTGGAATATTGCCAATAATCGGGCAGCCCGTAACGGCACAGACCAGCAGGAAGAATTCGAGAAGGCCGAGAAGGAATTCAAGCAGGCCGGGGCATACCCCTTCACCTTTGACAGTGGGACACCCCCAGCCGTCAAACAGCTTCGTCACAAGCTGCTCATGTCTTCCTCTGGTTCCATCAACTTCCAAGTCGATGAGATTGGTTCCAACCTGTTGGGCGTCTCTGACGTGCTGACCCTGTTCCTCGAACTCTACGATCAGGGCATGGTCAAGCAGAAGCTGACCAAGAACACGGCTGAGAATGTGCGATCAGAGGAGCTTGATGGTAAGACCCCCACCAATGCTCTGCTGTTCGGTACCCCGTCCAAGCTCTTGGATGGTGCCCATACCGAGGATCAATTCTACAGCTTCCTCGAAACAGGCTATGCACGTCGCTGCATCTTCGGCTTTGGCCAGCATCAGCGGGCAGGTGACGAACTGTCCAAAGAAGAGGTGTTCAAGCGTCTGACCCAAGAGACGAACATTGACACCATTTCCAAATGGTCCAACTACTTCCAGACCCTTGCCGATCCGGCATATTTCGGCTGGAAGATGGTGGTCGAAGATGACGTGGCAATCGAGCTTCTGGGCTACAAGATCGACTGTGAGCGTGCCTCTGATCTGCTGGCAGAGCATGAGGACATCAAGAAGGCAGAGTTTTCCCACAGGTACTTCAAGGCTCTTAAGCTGGCCGGTGCCTATGCCTTCATCGACAACTCCACAGAGGTCGAGATGGAGCACCTGCTGTCGGCCATCAAACTGGTCGAGGAAAGCGGTGAGGCGTTTCAGACGATTCTCAACAGGGAAAAGACCTATGTGAAGCTGGCGAAGTACATCGCCAATGTGGGCACGGAAGTGACCCACGCAGACCTTCACGAGGCACTGCCTTTCTACAAGGCCAGCAACTCTGCCCGGAACGAGATGATGACCCTTGCTACGGCATGGGGCTACAAGAAGCACATCATCATCAAGAAGTCCTTCACAGACGGTATTGAGTTTTTCAAAGGGGAAACCCTGAAAGAAACCAATATTAATGAGATTATTATCTCATATTCTAACCACTGGGCTTATAGTTTCCTTGAGGAGAAAGTCCCTTTCGATCAACTGCATGTGCTTACCCAATCAGAGGGAATGCACTGGTCGAACCACCATTATCGCAACCAGCACAGGTCCGAGGAGAACGTCATTGCGGGCTTCAACGCCATTGTGCTGGATGTGGATGAGGGCACCTCTCTGGACCTCGCTCACGAACTGCTGAAGGACTTCACGTTCCTCAGCTATACCACCAAGCGTCACCAGACCGAAGGTCATGGTGATCGTTATCGCATTATCTTGCCGATCAACTATACCCTTCAGCTTGATAATGACGAATATAAGGAATTCATGCGTGGCATCTTCGCATGGCTTCCTTTCGACACCGACGAAAGCTACGACAAGCGGGAGAAGAAATCGGAGAGCTATGAAGGGGGCATCTATCATTACAACGAAGGTGAACTGTTCGACGCTCTGCCCTTCATCCCGAAGACCAGCCGTAACGAAAACCACAAGGCGAATTTCCAGAAGCTCGAAAGCCTCGACAATCTGGAACGCTGGTTCGCCCAGCGCATTTCGATGGGTAATCGGAACGATAACATGATCAAATATGCCTTGGCATTACTTGATAATGGTATGTCGCTGATTGACGTGGATCGTCAGGTCCATGCTTTCAACAAGAAGATGAACAATCCGCTTTCCGAAAACGAGATCGACAGTACCATCATGGTGACGGTCTCAAAGCGGTATCAGCCTTGAAAGGAGCAACATGTCTGAGAACAAAAATATCGTGCTGGTGATGGGCCGACCCAATACGGGGAAGTCCGCATCGCTCATGAACCTTCCCGACCAAAAAAAGTGGGCATACCTCAATGCTGACCTGAAAGAGCTTCCCTTCAAAAGCAACTTTGCAGTCAACATCGAGATTGCAGACGCATACGACGTTCTCGATTTCATCAATGAGATTGAGGCGGAACCAAGTGTGGAAGGTGGGGTGCTCGACACCATCACCTTCCTCATGAAGATGTTCGAGCGTCAGTATGTAGCTCCGCATTCTGGTACGAAAAAGGGACAATCTGCATGGGGTGATTATGCCAATTTCTATGGTGAGTTTGTTCACCGGATCAAATCTGGCACAAAAAACTATGCAGTGCTGTCCCACTCCTCGACAGAGCTTAACGAAGGCTCTGCCCAGTATGAAACCTCAGTGCCTGTCAAAGGTGCTGTAGGTCGTACCGGGGTGGAAGCTGACTTCACCACCATTCTGTCCTCGAAGCAGATGCCCATCAAAAAGCTGGAAGGCTTCGAAAATGACCTTCTGCATATCACCGATAATGAACGGGAAGACGGTTTCAAATTCATCTTTGAAACCCGTATTTCCAAGGATACTGTCGGTGAGAAGATGAGGTCTGCAATGGGTCTCTGGGATCGCAAAGAGCTTTACATCGACAATGACCTTAATCAAGTTTTTGCTCGGTTGAAAGCATATTACGGCAGTTAATCTGCCGTAATAATCGACTTACTACAATCTCAATAAGGAAAGAGAAAACATGAGTATCTTCAGCAACCTGACCAGTGAAGGTCACGAAGAAAAACAAGACCGTCTTGGTGGATTTCAAATCTTCGACACAGACATCTATCCGGCGACGATCAAAGCGGCCTATGCCGGTAAATCCGCTGGTGGTGCCCAGAGCGTGACACTGGTGGCCGAACTGCCGACAGGTGAATACAACGAAACGCTGTACATCACCAAGAAGACCGGGGAGAACTACTTCCTGAACCCCAACGACAAGTCGAAGAAGGTTCCCATGATGGGCTTTGCCATCGTGGATGACCTCTGCCTGATGACCACTGACAAGCCTCTGGCCGAACAGGACACCGAGGAAAAGGTCGTCAAGATTTACGACTATGATGAGAAGAAGGATTTGCCCAAATCCGTTCCCATGCTTGTGGACCTGATCGGCAAGACCGTCTTCCTCGCCATCGTTCGTCAGAACGTGGACAAGAACGCCAAGAACGAAAGCACTGGCGAATACGAACCGACCGGCGAAACCCGTGAAGAAAACGTCATCGAGAAGGTCTTCCACGATCCTTCAAAGATGTCCGTTGTCGAAGCCCAGCAGGGTGCCACAGAGCCTGTCTTCTATGACAAGTGGTTGCAGAAGAACAAAGGCAACACCCGCAACAAGGTCAAGGGTGGCAATGCCGGTGGCAACGCTGGCCGTCCCGGCCAAGCAGGCGGTGGTGCTCCCACCTCTGGTGCGGGCGGTGCCAAGAAAACCGGCTCCCTGTTTAACAAGGGCTGATCTCAGATGATCATTCCCGTACTTGGGATGGACCCATCGCTCAGGCACTGGGGTCTGTCAGAAGCTCAACTCGATCTTACCACTGGCGTTCTATCAACCCCCATTGGTTCGATTGTCGAGCCTAAAGACCTGACGGGAAAGAACATCCGTGTGAACACGAACGATCAATGGCTGGCTGAGCAGCTTTCGATGCCTGTTCTGGCAGCATGTCAGAAGGCCAAGTGCATCTTCGTTGAAGTCCCGGTTGGCAGCCAGTCTGCCCGTGCTATGGCCTCATATGGAATTTGCGTTGGCATTCTGGGTGCTGTCCGAGCACTGGGTATTCCTTATATCCAAGTAATGCCTGATGAAAATAAGAGGGTATTTACTGGTAATAAAGGTGCCACCAAAAAGGTAATGATCCAGAAATTGCTGGAACTTTATCCAAACATAATCCTCCCACGGGGTCAGAAGAAGGGCACCGTTGGTGACAAAAGCGAGCACATTGCCGATGCCACCGCGTCTATCCATTCAGGAGTACATACTCCTGAATTCCAAACCCTCCTCCGTATCATGCAATAAGGAAAGCAAACCCATGCGTATCATTCTCGTGCAAGCCGAAATCGAGCTTGCCATCCGAGACTATGTTCTCAACAAGATCGCCGTCAAAGAGAGACAGAAAGTCACCATCGACTTCAAAAACACCCGTGGCGAAGACGGTGCAACGGCTGAGATCAATATCTCATCCCCTTTGGATCAGGCTCAGACCTCCTCAGCAGCCCGTCAGGAGCCGACATCGACCCAGTTGAAGGAAGCCTTGCGGAACACGCAGGCTGCCTCTGCTGCCCCCGCTGTGGAGGCCACCGTCGATACTACAACCCAAGAGGAGGAAGCACCTGCACAGCCTGCTTCCACGACTTCGGAACCTGAAGGTGAGAACCAGAAAGAAGAAGCTCTGCCGGATGAGGCTGCTGAAGAAGCTACTGAAGAAGCTGCCGGGGAGACCTTCGAAGAAGATCAGGGCGAGACCGAGGCTGTCACCAAGCCTGTCGGTGAAGATGCACCTGCACCACCCAAGAGCTTGTTCGCCAATCTGGTCAAACCGGTCAACGCCAAGACCTGATGGCTTTCTTCAAGGCACTTCTGGCAACAGGGGCGATCATATTCATCATTATCATGGTGACGGGCTTGGTGATGCTCGTTCTTCCCATGATATTTATGGGTGGCGTTATCGCCTTATTCTTCTTGATTATGTATCAATATTTCAAAGATATTGATTGATAAACCCCCCAGAGAAATCTGGGGGGTTTTCATATCTAGTTTGTCAAGTTCCACCAAGGGTTCAGAGCAGGTGCCCGGAACAGCATCCCCGGACCTGTGGAGTATCCAAGCCTGCCGTCGAACAACACGGACAGGAAGTTGTCCTTCAACGGGTTGCCCACTGTTCCAATCAGAGGCAACCTTGGGGTAAATGCCAAGTGCAGCAGTGCTCTGACAGGGTTCTCCTGCATAGTCTGGTGAGCCACTTTGATCGACCTGATCTTGTACTGGTAGAACCAAGTGAGGCCCATGCTCTCTTGGAACACCCGTGTCCGACCAGCGAACCTGTTATAATTCACATACCATTCGTTCACCTTGGCAATGGCAGCCAAGCTCTCCATGCCCTGTCTCTTGGTCATGTGATCATACTGGATCGACTTGGCGATGAAGTCTCCATACTGGGTGGCACGAGACAGTATTTTGAACATTGAGGTGTCTCTCGACACCACAGCATAGCGGCCAATATCTTGAAGTTTCTTGGGCAGATGCTTCACCATATTTTCGATGACAGACCCATAGCCATTCTTGGCAATGTCGAGGTCTTCCTTCGTGATGCCCCCATCGGTCACAGCAGTATATTCACCCGCCTCAATCAGAGGCCAGATGGACATGTTCTTGAAGCTGTCCCTCAGAGACTGGATGCGGATCGTCAGCTTTCTGGCTTCGATGAAGTCCTTCTTCGCCTCTGCCACAAACAACTTGTTTTCAAGCTGTCGTTCAAATTCCTTGCGCTTAAGATAGTTATTAAGCTCAACAGTTTTGTCACGATAACCTTTGATAATCTCTCTCCAAGGCACTTCTGCCATGGAAAGCTGATTGATGTTCGAGACAATGTTGATCGCAGGTACGATGACCGACTTGATCACAATGGCTACCTTGGCATCCAGTACCTGTTCCTGCATGAATTTCTCAGCATTAACAAGATAACGGTAAGCCTTATTACCACCAAAACCAATGATAATGTCTTTGACGTTCTTCTGCATCTGGGGAGACCACCGGCTGTTCCCAGTCCAGAAGTCACCGACCGATGCAGATCGACCACCGACGACATCGTTGATCATATCAGCCCGGACCATGAACCCAGTGTCACCAAAGGTCTGCTTGATGTAATCCTTCACATCCTTGGGCAGCACATTCCAAGCATCCATGTGGATGGGGTCTTTGGATTTATCCAGTGCAATGAACTCGACGTTCTTGTCTGTCGTCTTGTGATCTTCCCAAATCTTATGGACCTTATCCACAAGGCTGAAGTTCACCATCTCAGCAGAACGCTCCTCAAACTGTCTACCACGCCATGCCCCGATGGCTTTAGCCAGATCGAGGTCAGTGTTCAGGTAGGACAGCATCTTTGGATCAGCCAATCTTTCATAGGCGATTACCACATTCTGCATGTTATAAATCGGTCTTAGATTTTCATCTGTATTAAGTTGATTATTGATCCTTCTGGTTATTGCAGCCACTGCACGGGCATCAGAGATGATGCCAGCGTTGATCGTACCAACAGTGAACCCAGTGTTGGGATCAACACCAAGCTGTGTCTGGTGAACCGTCTGGATGGTGCCCTGATTGTATTTGGCCTGACCAGAGACAGGGGCGAAGTAGTAAGCCTTCTTCTCCATGCCGATGTCAGCCGAGGAACCCTTATAATCAGCCATCTCGACGTAGCCCATGGACATGTATTTGGCGTGCTCCGTCTTGCTGTCAATGACCATGTGTACCCCTTTTTGGCTCTGGCCTTTGAGGTATCCCTTGTACCCATTCATCCGGGCCTTGTCGGTGCTGTTCCGGCTCACCTCATCGTTACGGGTCGCCAGAAGCGACATGTAAAGGTTCATGAACGTGGGCTGGTCCTTGGCGATCAGATCAGCCAGATACTGCTGGCTGGCTTCAGGCATCTGCTCCATGGCGTATAGCGTCACCAGATGGTCGATGATCTGCTCCTGCTGGATGTTGCCGTTGTTCGAGGCAATGGAATAGGCATTAGTCTGAAGCAGTGCCCCAGCCTCACCAGTCACCATGAAGTTGGCAAGCTGCTTCGATTTCTGGATCGTCATCCCGTTCAAGGTCTTTTCCAGCTTCTTGATCTCAGCTTTACGCTTGGAACCAGAGGAGAGAAGCTCCATGCTCCGGTCTTCGCCATATGCCTTGAACAGTAGGGCAGCGTCAGTGTGGCCCAACATACGGTGCAGGATCGACCACTGCTCAGTGGTCAACGAACCGTTAAACCATGCCTTAATTTCCTCCGGGAATTCCTCCCGCAGTTTCTGACGGCTCTGGTCCACCGCTGTTCTGCCTCTGGTGATCTGATCGAAGATCGGGGCATTGACCTCTGTCCGTCCGACCTTCTCAGCATTGATCTCACGCATCGTGGTATTCATCTGGGGCTGGTTGAAGAAGGACACCTGTGCCTCATGGATTTTCCGTGTGCCTTCCAAGGTCAGATACTGGCTCATCGTGGATAACAAAGCGGCAGCCTTCTTGGACTGAGGATTTTGGACAGTCTTGGCCCACTTCTGAATTTTATCAGCACCCTTTTCCATATAAGACTTAATAATATTATCAGTATTATCCAGTCCCTTATCCACCTGTTGCTCGATGAAGGAACGCTCATCACCTACGAAGTTGATCAGTTCCTGTGTCAAAGCATCCATAGAGGCTTCGAAATCAGCATCCTTCTTGCCTCCACCGGAGACATAGTTTGACAGATGACCTGAGAGGAAAGCTCCTGCACGATCCACCAGATCGTCCAGTTTGATGCCCTTGTTCTTCGTATCGGCAGGCATCTTCATCTGACGAAGGATGGCTCTGAACTGCTCATCCACGGCTGCCAGAGCAATAAAGTTTGCAAGCTGAGAGGATCGACCTTTCTCATCATATTCTGTCGTGCCAATGCCGGTCAGGGCGTTGTATTTGGCCTCAGCATCACGCTTATCCAGACCGGGGTCTCCTACATTAGTAAGGAAATCCTCGAACGACAGTTTGTCAATAACCCTGTCATAAATAGCCTGAATACGACCCAGAGAAACAGTGTTCATGTCCGTGGCCGTGAACATGGTCGCACCGATCATCCTGAAGGTACTCATCTGCTGCATGTCAAACTTGAACGGAATAGCCATCTTCTTCGCCAGCAAGCCATACTGGATCAGAGCCGAACGTGCTTTGGTCCTACGGTTTCTGGCCTCATTAATGTTAATATTAGCATCATTACTTTTGTTTGTTTTCAAGAAACCCTTCAACTGGTCATAGAACCCCTTGCGGATTTTACTCAGCCGGGGATTGGAACCATAGATAGGAGACTGGTACATCACCACGTCCCCGTAATCCTTCAGGAAAAGCTGGAAGGGTGTTGGCGTAGCCATCAGCACACGGGCATTGAACTTTACGTTCGAGAACATGTCTGTCCCGGCATCCGGGGCTTTACTCTTGCCCCAGATCAGTTGTTTCAATGCCGTCAGAGCCTTGCCCATTATCCGAGCCAACTGGTTCTTCACCGTCAGCTTCTTCTGCATTGAGATGATGTTCTGGTTGGACAGCGACCATGCGAGGAATTCGTTCAGAGCCTCAGCAGGCTTGCCCTCACGCTTCAGTTTCATGATCGTGCTCAGGGCCATCCCATGAGCACTGGCAACAGCCGTGCTCTCGTTGTCGAAGGACAGTTGCTGCCATTCATCCAGCAGCAGTTCCATGCTGTGAATTGCTTCCTGATCAGCCTTGGTCAGAGCATCTGCATCACCATAATAATACCCCTGCATCTTCGTGGTCGTGGAAGCGTGCAGCAGTTCATGTGTCAACGTTTCCACAGACGGATTAGTGATAAAGATTACTCTGTTTTCTACATCGATTTTACCAAAATAGTTATCCTGATTTGGCTCGAACGTGTCAGGGAGGTTATTCAATTCCCAGAGGCTGATCTGATCTGCCGTGCCATAAACCACCCTATAATCACTGTCTTGGAGGTTCTCCAAGGCAGCCTTCATCATCTCCTTGTGGGTGTTCGACAGGTTCTTGTTCAGCTTCTCACGCAGAGATGCCAACTGTGTAATGTTCGCCACCTGAGCACCACTATCAGTGTCCAGATTGGCATTCTCACCAAAGACCTTGAGGAAGTTTTTGCTGGGTTCTTCAACAGCAGCCTCCTTCTTCTTTGCTCTCTCAATGCGATTGGTTTCTTTCTGAAGGGCAGCAGCGATCTGAGCATCAGTGGCATTCGGGGGCAGCTTGATCGTGCCCTCTTGCTGATACCCTGTGCTGGCTCCGGCCATCTGGTCGATAGAATTCGGCATTGCCTTGGTCGCTTCGATCCGGTTGCCGATGTCTTGAGCACCCTCTGTCAGAGAGCGGTTCAGGTTTGCCAAACGAACCATGACATCTTCAGGGGTATAGTTTCTCTCGACCGTCTTCTTCTCCTCGAAGTTCTGGGTCAGAGCCAACAGCAGTTTCTCTGTCTCGACGTTCATCGGATCTTTGGGGTCGGTCATCAGATTGATTGGGTTCAGCCGCAGGAAGGCCGTCAGGCTCTCTGCTGCGTACTTGGCAGGGTTCTCTTGCCACGTCTGGGACACAGCCTTGTTGGCAAGCTCAGAACCTTCAAACACCCTGTCCACAGGCAAGTTGATGCCGTCATAGACAGGCAGCACGCCATAGTCCTGAAGCAACTGGATGAACACGTCGATCATTCTACCATCGCCGGTCCCGATGTTGAAAGATGGAACACCTGCCACACCAATGATCGACGGTGCAAAGGCATAGGCGTCTGTACGGGTTCCACCCTGCAAATCTGCCGAAAACTCTTTGGGCATTCTCACCGAATACTCTTTGCCCTCGAATTCGAATTTCATGGTGGGCAGGATATTCCCCCGCTCACCACCACCCATGAAGTAGGATTGGTGCTCGGTTCTGATCACAGGACCATATGGCAACAGGTCTTTGATGATCCCGTCCAGTTCGGTCTGAGACAGGAAATCACCCGGCTTCCACTTGGGGAATTTGTCCGGGTTCTGTTGACGCTCCAGCATGGCTTCGATGATCTTCTTACGGAACATGAAGTGCATGATGATCGACTGAGCGTTGGTCGCCTTCTGGATGTTGTCCACCATCTCGGACACATGGCCCATGACAGTGTGCTCAATGGCTGCGTTCATGTTGTCCACAAACAGAGCACGCACGTTGTCTCGCAGCACTTCGAAGCCCTCAGAGGTGAGCTTGAAGTCTTTGATCTTGCTCCCCTCGTAGGCTTTCACACCCTTGCGGATGGGCATTACCATCCAGCCACTTTCCTTGTCATAAGAGGCAGTGGCATAAAGGACTTTCTTCATGTCGTTCCAGAAACGCGAACGACCATAGAACTCACCGTCGAGTTGAAGATTATCTCCAAAACCACTGTTCTTATTATCATCCTGCAAATGCTCAGACATCGCCTCGAAAATGAGGTCCATCATCTCATTGGCGACGTTCCCGGCGATACCATTGACCCCGGAACCATAAATGGTGATCGTCAGAGGCTGTTTGGATGTGCCCCGGTCGATCTTGATGTTGATACCACCCTGTCCGTCATCTTCGAACGTAATGCCCATTCCCATGCTACGCATTAGGTTGAAAAGGGCGTCATAAATCTCCCTAACATTATCAGGCAAACCCTTCACAAACTCGCCCTGAATACTCGCCAGAGCATCAGATGAGGTCTCATAGAGGTCAGGGATGCCTGTCTGGTTGAGCATCGTGTAATCGCTGTGCCCAATGAAAGACCCCACCTTACGAAGGGTGTTGATCCATTCCGGGCTGATACGATGGGCCAAGTTCATCAGAGCGTTGGCAGGACCGTTGGTCACACCATCCGCCTCGAAGTAGCTGTGCGTCGTGAACGAAGCCAGCCCAGAGCCATTGTCCGTGTCACGGGCGTTCATGTATTCGGCTGCCGCCAACAGAGACATGATCCCGTGCTCGGTGATCGAAGGATCGACCTCACGCAGTTTCTGGGACCATTCAGAGAGGGAACCCTCTTTACCGTCCTTCAGCCACTGTGCCAGTTCCTTAGTCACTTCAGCGTATTTGCCGTTCTCAGAGAACAGTTGATCCTGCACCATCTGAGCGTTCTGCTCAGGGGTGTGCTTCTTCACATCAATGCCAACACCTTGAGCCAGAGAGAGGAAGAACCCAAGACTGTGTTTGCTCTTGCTGTCTGTCAGGTCCACGGTGGCACGGGTGGGCATCCACACATGGCGAGAGATTTTACTCAGCACAGGGTTCATGAAACCCAGCATCTGAAGACGACCAACCACGTTGTAGTTGAACTGGTAGAATTTCTTCACATCGTCAGCAACCACACCGTCTTTCTCAGCCATGGCGTCCAGTTCATTGACCTGTTCCACCATAGCCTCAAAGGCCATGCTCATAGTCAGGTTACGACCCTCGACTGACTTTCGGTTCTCGTCGTTCAGCACCATGTCATCGGTGATGACACGGCTGCCCATCAACTCGATAAATGAGTTAATACCAATGGCTTGCAGCATGTCATGGCTGTTGCGGTACAGATAATGGGGGATTGCCTGTACCTTACGCAGGACATTCCTCTGGCTCCGCGTGTTCTCTATCGCGGGGTTCTTCAACTGGGTCTTGGCGATACGCTTGGACGGCTTATAATAAACAGCCTCCTCGCTCAGGTTCTTCTTGATGGCCGCAAGCTGAAGCAGCTTCTTCGCTGGTCCCATTTGCATCATCAATTTTCTCATATTACTTGGCATCCTTTTACCAAAATAATATTGAG
>Ga0307983_1001019_pt1 | contig 12838 bp, 8 predicted proteins | sample OrgLakmetagen991_FD_201845 | JGI IMG/M metagenome (GOLD analysis project Ga0307983, IMG submission 201845) | Saline water microbial communities from Organic Lake, Antarctica - #991 | ecosystem: Environmental > Aquatic > Non-marine Saline and Alkaline > Saline | place: Antarctica: Organic Lake... | reverse complement strand
TCATCAATAGCATCTTCATTATCTTCATCATCTCCACCAACTTTGCCTAGCCCATATTTCTTCGCGTAATTAGTTGGAGCTTGGCTTGAATCCCACTCATTATTTTGATTATTACCCGAAGTGAATCTAGCATTGCCGACTATTTCTTCATTACCTTCTTCATCTTCATCTTCATCAGAATTCACATAGCTCAACAAGCTAGATCTATTTCTGTCATCAGCACTCATCTTTCGAAGGAAATTATCAAAGTTAAAATCTGCATTGATATTAAACAATTTCTTCATCTCTTTATTTCCAGCCAATCCAAGCTTATCCTTCCATTCTTTGCCATAGTATTCTTTTAAGATATTATTAGATGACTTAGCATCTATGCTATTTATGGCAGATTTCACTGTATTAGGTACATCACCAACCACGATGAAGTTATGTATGGGCTTCATATCTATAGTTTCACTACCTAAACCAGACAAAGTGACCACATTAATATTAAGTGGATTCTTCAAGAAATAATTAACTTTTGCCATCACTATACTTATGTCATATATTTTTTAGTTTAAAAGTAATAATTTACCATAAAAAAATTTGGTTAGTATATAATGTCTAGACAAGCAATAATAGCAGTAGCTATCATATTAGTATTATTACTTTTGTATTTAGGTAATAATGAGAATTATTCCATACATAAAACATCCGGTGGTCATAGATATCATTTGCTTAGTAAATATGAAAATCGAAAGAAGGCTGGTGAACTATTTAATTGGCTAAATCACAAGATGTTTACTTTCTTAGAGCATCTAAAACGAAAGTACAATATTAATCATACTGAAGACCTGAATAGTCCATTCAACAGATCATCGATAGTGCGCAGAATCCTGATGAATTATAATTATGAGAAACTATTTGAGAACATCCCCACTGGTAAAAACGGCACGAGCTTCACCACTAATAAAGGTGACAAGCTACATTTGTGTATAAGAACCAAAGATAATCCTGGCATCTTTGAAGACAAGAACTCAATAATATTCGTTGCTGTGCATGAATTGGCGCACATGGGTAATATCTATTGGGGACACAATAATGATTTCTGGGCCATATTTAAGTTCTTATTAGCAGAAGCAATCAGCATTGGCTTATACATCCCCATTGATTATGGGCTAAACCCAATAAAATACTGTGGTCTTGCTGTTGATTACAATCCATATTTTGATGATCAATTGATGAAGGTATAATTAGATAGGTAATGACGTTACTTCACACTCAGTTATGTTAGAATTAAATGTATTAATTATGTCACCTATGTGCAACACATTGACACCCATTTTGTGTACGTGGTTAGCATCGCGCATTATACTCAAGTATGTTAAATATGATTGGCGGTGAGCATTGGATTTAGTTAGTGGATTTATTACAGAATTACAGCTGACTAATACCATATTTAATAATGATAAGAATGCAAAGATTACATAAAAACTAATGTCTCGATTATCATATTCGCCAAAGGTGTATGTTAGATTCAGTAAATCATTACCTCCTATTAAGAATGTATTTATGGTCAAAGATAATAATATCCACTTGCTTAAGCACCTATATTTTCTGCTTTCACTCTCATGTGCGACCGCCTTAATATAACAGTGGGTACTTATGTCAAATAATGTGTCTTGTTCAGATCTAGTTAGCCTATTCGTGTAATATTTTTTTTGTGGCTTAAATAGAGTGGATTCATCGTTTTCATGATGTTTCAGTATTCCGCAACATTCGTCTAACATCATATATAATATGCCACATAAAATATTTGGTGCATTAAAAAATGAAATATGCAATTTAAGTACATGGAAGCGCATGTGTATATTATCATGAACTGCACAATCAAGGAATTCTTACATAATGTACCCGAGAGGAACAATCTTGGGTTCTTGAAATCTAGTGCAGCTGATTTTACACAAAAAATACGTAAGGGTGATGAGCTAAACTTCTTACCTATAGATTTCTACACTAAAATCGTAGGTGGCACTCAATACTGTGTATTCATAGCAGTCGCACCTGGAGGTCTAAAGTATGCATTAATATTAGATGATTATAAGCTAAACTTAGATATAGATCTAGTTATAGATACATTAAAGGGTGTAAGCGAAGAGAAGACAAATGATATAATCAATGATACACTAAAGATATTATTTGAGTATAGGTCAGAATCAAAGACATTTTTTAAAGATAGGATAACTAAAGATGACATTGAATGGAAAGTAATCTATGCGAACTCACTCATGTCATCTAAGTTTTACTTTGATAAGAGACCATTCTTGAGGATTAGCTTCAAAGATAAGTACCAATATAAGAAAGCAAAGCGAGCATATGCTGGTGTAAGAGATGTTTACTCTAATGATCCAGATAGTGATCACCAGATTGCAAAGAGGATATTCCGCGAGAAAGGTATCTTTGCATCTAGCTGGAATAAAGTAAGTGATTATGAGATAGCAGAGCTTGACTCCAGTTGTGAGTGTTGTGCTGATCTTAAGACAAAGATTAAGGCATGCAAAGCTGAGCATGTTAGATATGCTAAAGATGAAGAAGGCAAACCAAAAGGATGCCAATATTGCCCTTATCCAAAATCTAAGTGTGATCAATGCTTTATTTATGAGAAACTCTTGCCATTAGATGTTAAGCATAAGAATACCTTGCCATGCATAATTGCCAGCTGTAATAATATATCTGCCTGTACTCAAAAAGAACAAGATCAGATTAACCAGCTGTGTAATAATAAGTATTTAATAAGTATGGCATGGGATATTGAGACCTTCGCAGCAAAGAAGAATAGTATCCCACCACCAGAGGATGTTGATGATTATAAATTATTTATGGTCACTTTAGTGTTCTACTGGCATAACTCTGACATACCAATCTTAAAGATATGTTTAACCGATAAGAAATGCCTGAATGGCAAAGATAAGTATGTAGAAGAAGGCATTATTGAGTACAATGCAAAGAAATATAATATAACTAAAGAAGCCGCGAAGAAACAGCTGGCAAAGAATATATATATAATTAACTGTGGATCTGAGCGTAAGGTTATTAAGGACACAGCAACTGTGTTTGGCAGACTTTCACCCGATTTTACTTTGGCATTCAATTGCTCTAAGTTTGATTGGCCAGTATTGTTTGCCAAAGCTGCACAGTTTAGATTATTTGGTCACTATAAATCACTAATGTGTGTTGATGGACATCACAACACTAGGAATATTAATGATATAAGACCTCACTTTTTAGCAGAAGATTACAAATCTGAATCAACCGGTATGTATGACTTCAAGCTTCATAAGCACATAAATAAACACGAGCAAATCAAGATACCTGGTGCAGCTATGATATTAAAGGACTTAGTAACACCAATGTTCTATGGATTTGTGAATATGGATATCATGCTCTTGTTAAGGGTTATACATCCTAAGCAAGAGGTAGGTAATAAGTACAGCCTAAATTTCTATGTACAAAAAGTATATGGCTTAGGTGCTAAGTATGACCTAGATTATAAAACTCAATGGGAGTATTATAGCAAGTATGATCGCCATGAGAAATGGCAAGTAATGGTTGATGACATAGATAAACCTACACCAATTGTAGATAAGAATGGGTTAACCAAACTAAAATATATAAATAAAAAGAAGGTCAATGCTTTCCTTAAGAAGAAAGGTATCACCTTAGATGAATTCAAGGCAAAGCTAAAGAAGAAGCTAAAGAAAGACCGCAAGAATATGACAGAGGAAGCACTCTATTGTTTTACAGATAGTGAGCACTGTCAAAGACTATTATTAGCGAGTGGAAGATTAACCTACTTAATAGCAGTCTCTAATATCACATATATGTTAATATATGATACATTCTGGAGAGCTGATGGATCGAAAGTAATCAGTTACTTATGTTATCAAGCCCAGAGTGAGAATATATTAATCAACCACACTGTGGTTAAGTCACCAAATAAAGTAAAATATTCTGGTGCAAAAGTATATGAACCAAAGGTTGGCATGTCACCAGTGCCAATTGGTTCCTTAGATTTCTCGTCACTATATCCATCAATTATGAGAGCATATAATTGCAGTCCAGAGAAATCTATTATTGATGATGGTAAACCCGAAACATATGCGTTAGTAGATAAGCTAACCAAGATGGGTTATACATTAGTAAGAATTGATACCTTTGGCAAAGTATGTAAGAAAGCAGATTACAATGCAGATGAAGATGACTATAATGACTATGATGAACCAGATGAAGTTGGTAACAAGATTAATATCAAAGGATGGCTAATTTGGCATAATAATGTAGATGTACCCACCAATGATAAACCACTTGAATCGGTTGGTGTCTTCGCTAAATCAGTGGCTACACTAATTAAGCATAGAAAGGTATACAAAGCTAAATTTAGCTTATTAGATGGTTTACTAGAACGAATAAGCAAATATGGGTCCAATTATGTAAAAGAGAACCTTGATGATATCTTACATGAGCTAAGATCATCAAAAAAATACTATGAAGAAACCTTGGGCTTATCTATAAATGACATAGATGACATAAATAAGCTAGACATTCACATGAATAATTATAATTCAGCACAGCTAGCACTCAAGGTTATATGTAACACATTTTATGGTCAGCAAGGATCATCAGATTCACCACTTTATAATTTATTAGTGGCTGCATCCATTCCACATTTTGGAAAGAAGAGTATTGAGACTGTCACTGAGAAGATTGAGTACAAGAAATTAGTCACTAAAGATGGCAAATCAATCGAAGAACCAGATTTTGTGGTTCATTATGGTGATACTGACTCAAATTATATATCATGCCGCTTAGACAAATTTAGTGGCATAGAATGTATATTTAACAAATACAAGGATTATATCTTGAGTGAGCACGACTTGACTGATAAAGATATTTTACTTATCAATGAGCAAAATCAATTAGTATATGAGCACTTAGACCAAGCTTTGTCAGATGTTAAATCTAAGTTTGCATCTAAGTGCAACGAGTATATTAATGAGTACAAATCTACCACGAAGAATAGTGATGATAACTATGACAAAATAGATCTAGTCTTGGCTAAGTATACTAAATTATACAAAGAATTAGCCAAAGATGTATATAATATATACAAAAATGATAAACCTGGGGTTGAGGTTGATGATTATGACCTACATAAAGTATCTATAATAATTATTTACTTAAGAGAAGAATACTGGACTCAGATGGTTCAGCTAACTAGGTTATATATATCAAATCTACAAAATTCGATCAATAACCACTTCTTGGTTACTACCAAGACACCATACCTCACTTTGGCTTATGAAGAAATATTGTATCCAATAATATTATTAGGTAAGAAGAAGTACACAGGTATTAAGCATGCTGATAAAGAGATATTTAGAGTCAAATCAGCAAAGGAAATATTCAAGAGAGGCATAGAGATTATTAAGCAAGGCCAGACTGAATTTAATAAAAATATAGGTAACGAGATCTTAATGAAGATACTTGGCCTAGATAATTTTACTACAGTAGAACATCATGTTTTGGCTGTGGCATCCAAGTACTTTAAGATGGAGTTACCAATTAGTAACTATATATTAACCGCAAAGATCAAGACTAACACTAATAATGTTACCCTTGAGAACTTCAAAGCAAGAATGCAACGATTATATGATCAGCACTATGAAACAAACTATGAGTACGCTGAGATAGTAAAACCACCAGATTACAATGATAATTTTAAGTATGTGGTAATCAAGACACCTAAATATTACATAACTGGTATACAAAATAAAGAGGTGCAAAAAGGTGACAAGATGATGTACCTGGCACATTATGAATATCTAAAAAAGCATAACCTACCAGTGGAGACTAATCCAAGGTATTATTATGAGAAGCATGATTACGATTTATCTATTGATCATGAACACTACATAAAAAATATATGCATCGGCTCAATTGCCCGGTTCTTAACCTATGATGAAAGATTCTGGGTTACTAGAACCAAAGATCAGCCCTATGCAGAATATGATAAGAAAATCATTAATAATATTAAGAATTACTTGACTAAATACTTTAGTTCAATATTTAATTCCGACGAAACCACCAGGAAATCACTGGTTGATAAACTTAGCAAGACATCTAAATTGGTGCAGTATGCTATAGATGACTATGAATACAAACTAAATATTAAGATCCCATTTAGTAAAATAGTAGACTTAGTTTACTATAATATCTTGCCGGATGTGGATGATTTACTAAATGAACATGTGCAGAAGTATGGCACAGGCCCATCATCATTATTGTACATAGAAAAAGTGTATGGTATAGACAAAAAATATATAAAGAAGCATACTACATTGTACAAATCTATGATAGATAAATACAATGATGACCAAAATAAATTTATGTTGATGCCCGAACAAGATTGGTATGATTGCTTAGATGAAAAATATTATAATGAAGATGAGTACTTAATAAATTCAAGAGTAAAAGCGTTCAATGATTCTATAAAGGATTACTGCACTAAATATGTTAATGATTTAATATCACTAAATCATGAAGTATGTAATAAAGTGGTTAGTGGTGAGCTTAACTATGTATCAGTTTATAATCATTCACTAGAGTATTTAACCAGTAATAATTTAGTTAGTGATAAAATGTATGACTTAATGCATAAATTCCATGCAGATATGAGTGTCTTAACTCAAGCATATATAAACTTAGAAGTGTCAAGGAATGCTATATTATTATAACTAACTAAATGATATTAGTGGCTTAATAATAATTTTTGTTCGTGATGCATATTATATTTTTTGAGCCACCAAAATATTTTTTTTGATTTTAAAATCTACTATTATTTTTTTTTATGCTTAATATATAATATGAAGGAGTTCGTCATAGCAATCGCTATCATTACCATAATTTTCTTAGTTTATAAGACATTTGGGTACATGTATGATTATCCACTACCAACTAAGGCTGGCAGAAGTAAAGACCAAAGTGCAATTATGAAAACACTAGATACCATTAAGAAGAAACTCAATGGTGAAGAAGTGAAACCTAAGCTAGCATTAGGCAATTCTAAATTATCTGGTGGCTCAGATCCTACATACCCAGATAATTCCCAAGTACAAGATTTAAGCCAGACTGATAATGATGGTATGCTTGGTTTTCACTCACAAATGTTTAATAATGCAGACAAATTAGGTAAGGCACAATGTGAGATGTTTAGGGGTAATAGAGATGCAGTGTGTTCATATGGCACCGACATAACTGAAGATGATGCATACCCAGAAGGTAAGCACTACAAAGATTATATCTCTGATATTGGTGTCACATGTTCTATGCGAGAAAGCCACAAAGATTACCTCAAAGATATGGAGACATTAACTCAGGAGAGCAAAGGTTGGGGTCATGGAATTTTAAATAATATGGATGATGACTTTGGCTCAGTTGGTATGAATAATTCCTTTGTTGGCATGAGATACCCACAAAAGGTGCCAACCAATAACCCAGACCAAATCATTGATGTGGACTTGGATTTGCTAGCAGATCCAAATGAGAAACCAACCTTTTACTTATAAATTTGCGTGCTAAAAAAAATGCATGGAATAGTATATATTTTTTTGTCATCAAATTATTTAGCGCCTTTACCTAGCTGTTCTAACTTACAAAACCTGCATACAGTTGTGCCACATTTGTCACATTCACCCTTGACCATTGCTTTGCCACCTTTTAGTTTCATTAGCTTCTTAGCAACGCAGCTAGTCTTTTTACGGCACTTCATACAATAAATACCTTCATATTCTTCACCAATTTCAAAGATTGTATTCTTACTTACTTTCATTATATATACTATGCAAAATATATTTTTTTATTTAAAATAATGATAAAATAGAACTATGCAATTCTTTATAGGTACCTCATCAATTTTAGTTTTGCATACTTCATTGCCTTCTATTTTATAATAATTAGATTTCTTACGTAGCACAGTGCATTCAAAATCACTACATTTCTTGTAATCAATAATGATTGAGTTATGAGTAGCTTCATTACTTCTGTTATATCTATAATTCTTGGCTGGTCTCCCTGGTTTATTATATCCATTGGGCCTAGAGCATATCTGAGAGCAAAGCTTATACTTACGAATCCTATCTTTTTTGTGGCTTACCTCTAGATACTTAGGTACAGTATAATTTAATGCGGATGATTTATTAAACACTAAGATTATTACATCTCTTAGCATTGAAAGGTATGATTCCTTTGTAATATATTTTGATGAACCACAACCACTACATTCATACCCATTAATACTCTTAGTTACTTTTTTTAGTGAATTAATGTCAAATGTATACTTAGTACCAATTAACCCAAGCATATCTTCCATACCACTAATAGAGCATGACTCCTTTGCATATAATTTGGTCTTATGTCCACAGCTGCTACATACCATTCTATATCTCCATCTTACTAAGAATATATCTGATATAGATTTATCCTCGTATGATAAATTATCTGGCTGCAAGAATACGAGTATGTCATTCAGCACTGTAAATATATTTTGGGCTTTTCTTTTGCGTTTCTTCTTTATGAGCATTTGTAAGAAATTATTATAGAGTTCATTGATACCTACCTTTGCTACCTTTGCTACGTTTTTATTGGGATCACTTGCGATTTTAGTACCCATATCTTCACTATTCTGGGAATTCTGTGTATCTTGAGCATCTATATATATTGATTCCACAAATTTTATGAATGATAACCCAAATAAATTGTTTTCTTTGGTATAGTGCTCTTCCATATTTTCCATTGACCTCATATTTTTTATGAATGAAGGCAATGATATCAAAGAATTGATGAAGCATATGAATATATTCATATTCTTAGTGTTACTCTCTGATATCACTGATACCGAGTTAGATTTGTACTTATTCATGTCTCTGCGTGTTAAATCTAATAATATTATTCAATTATTTAATATACTTATCTAATCTCTTTTAGGTATAAGTAGATGCCATTCTTGAAGATGTCATCTTTTTTGTAGCAGTATCTTTGCAAAGTAACTAAGATTGTTATGTCTTCACCCATCATCTTAGTGACTTCCTCTAGTAAGCTCTCTTTCTTGGCTATAACATAGAAATGAGTATCATCTCTACAGTTATTAAATTCATTACCTTTCTTTATTTTAGTGGGTATTGGACAGTGCACATCCAGTGATCTCTTAGTTAGCTCATTAAGTATACTCAGTTTAAGCTTAGATTTACTTATAGATTCTAGCTTACCCTTGAGCTCAAGCATATATCCTGATTTCTTCATGCGTATATATACGTGCATAAAAAAAATAATGATAAAAAATTGAATTATTTTCCCTTAGGTTTAGTATCTTTAGATTCATCAACTTCAGATAATTTTCCGTTTCATTCACGCGCATTCGTCAACTCGTTCTATTATTTCTTCTCATTTATTCTCATTTATTTTCATTTATTTTCAAATATGTCTGACTCAACTCAATCTCAATTGTGGTCCGATGCTGTAGAAGAAGAAGTTTATGTTCCCCAAGCCGAACCTGAATCAAACCCCGGAGATGATCCTCAGGAAGAAATTTCTGATGATCTTGATGATCTCCAACTTCAACAAGCCTCGCTTGGTGAAAACAAGGAAGAGACAGCCCATCTTCCCAATCCAAACTCTACTGGCCCTCGTGGTCGTGGTGGAAATCGCGGTTATCGCGGCAACCCTCGTGGTGGTCGTGGTGGACGTGGTGGAAACCCTCGTGGGAATCCTCGTGGTTCTCGTGGTGCCCCTCGTGGTGCTGCTCGTGGTGCCCCTCGTGGTGCTGCTCGTGGGAATCCTCGTGGTTCTCGTGGTGGCTTCCGTGGTGCTCCTCACCACAATCATCAGAATACCCATTCTGTTGATCAAGTCACTTCTTCACCGGCTTCTATTAAACATACTGTTCGCAGTATGCTTAATGGAGGTCTTCAATTTGGAGAAATCTCTGCTTGCCCAAGTGGTCTGACTGCTCGAATGAATTTTCATTCGGCTGTTAAGGTTGCCCAAGCTAGCTCCGAGCTCGAAGCGCTCGTTAAACAATGTCTGGCTGTTTTGGCGAAATCTAATTTCACCAAGACGTCAATCGACATTCTCTTCACGAAGGATCTCGTCCTTTCTGGTTTTGAAGATGATCTGCTACCCGTAGCAGAGAAACTTCAACATCGGAAGGATACTCATGCCTTCACCATCATGATACTCTACTTCACCCAGAAGTATTGTACCAGTCTCCTTGTTTCGGAGGAAAGTTTTGATGAAGAAGTCTTCATTGCCAAGGTTCCTACCATTTATGGTAAACTTGACATGAAGATTAGCCGCTAATCTTTCCCCCACCCTTCAGAAGAACCGTGCATGTTCTTCTGGGCTTAATCTAATTAAGCTCGCACGATGCACCAACCCAAAAACCCTTACAGAATAATCGTGTATGTTATTCTGGGCTTAATCTAATTAAGTTCCGTTCGATACACAAAACCCAAACCAATTGTACTTGTATTTGTATTTTAGCTCTTGTACTACCAACCATCTATTTTAAAAAAAATAGATAACCCCTTTTTTTGCTGGGTTTTCTAGCTTAATTCCTCCAATCAGTAGAATAATCAGTGAATGCAGTGTCGCGTCCATAGCTAGGCTCTGCCAAATAGTCCTTAGTATGTTTAACATCATCAGGATGCTCAAATTTATACTCATTCTCATCTAATGACTTAAGCCCTTTAACTATGATAGATTTATCATTATTCTTGAGTATATAATCTGTTATGGCTTTCTTGACTATATATGATGAGGATACCATCATCATGAGTTGCCTAGTCAGGAGTGAATCAAAGTGAGATTCTAAATGTGTATTACCAGCATTAAGATTATAAGGTGCGTTTTGCCTGTCAAGACTGTTGATAGTCGTTCTTCTATTTCTTGTTCTATTATGATGTAGGTTAGACTCGGGCTCCATATCAGTATTATCTTGTTCATGTGTAGATTTTATATCAAACACAATATCTGAACCTATAACATCGGTCAAGAATTTAAGGTTATTATTCCTACACCTGGCTGGATCAAATAATATTCTTGCAGCCTCAAGTTCACCACCAGCATAAGCTCTATATGGATTATTTATTAATAATATTAGCCCATATTTCTCATCATATATTTGGGTGTTTAGTACCGTTGTATTATCTAAAATAGGATCTTTGCCATAAGTTATTCTGCTTACTATGAATTCACCATAACTCGAGTTATTATATAAGCTCCTGGCAGCCATTCTTTCGAATGAATATGAGAAATTAATAATATTGGCAAATGGTATATAATTAGACACATTATGCATCCTAATAGGAACTATGTTCATGTCTAGTAAATTAATAATCATTAGCTGTTCTTCATCTCTGGTTTCACTGAACATATGATCACTAATTGTACTAATAGCATCACTGTCTTCAGTGTTCTCACTTAGGCTAGTTATCTCTTGAATGCTTCTATTATAGTATAATTGGTATACTGGTTTCAATGAACGTATTCCTTGTACACCAGGAAGACCTGCACCAAAATTATTAAGAGGTATAGTAGTAATTAGTGTATTAGATTTAAAGTTTACATTATCTATAGCAAGCTCTACATTAGACACTAATCTTGTACCCGATAAATTACTTGGTGGAAGACTATAGTTAACATCGAGCTCGATACCAGCTGATGGGCTATTAGCGTGATTCAAAGCATCATTATGGTCTGTAGAAAGTAACATAACTGCAGCGGCAGCTAATTCATCACTCGTTCGCCTTACCACTAAATCGGCAGCTAAATCAATGGCGCCAGAGTAATCATAGTATCTAGACATGGTGGCAGATGTTAATTTAGTAGATGTGATATCTACCAAGAACTTAGAGCACATCTCGAAAGAATCTAAGTAATTACCCGCCACTTTTTTATCTATCAAATTCTTTGACAAATCTGAATTATTAAGTAAATTGATTAAGTTATCCCATCCAACATTCTTATGGTTGCTCTTTTCATTGTATAAGAATCTAAGTCCATATGCAATCTTAAAGTGTTCATGACCATAGAATTTTGGATATAATAATGTCCTACTACTTTTGCTGTTTTTATTCAGCAAAGGTGTTAGCATTGTAGATAATGGCATGAATGGATCTTGTTTATTTATATCACTGTGCTTCTTGATTCCATTCTCTTCAAACTCGAGGTATTTAGGTGATGAATCATCTAGCTCTTTCTCGATTTGATTGATAGATGATAACACTGAGCTACATGCTTTCATGATTGAGTTGATCACATTAGTAAAGTGGGACTTGGTTTTGTTACTAATTTCATTGGTTCTACCACCGGGCGCCTGGAATGTGACACTGGTATGCCCTGTGATATAATTAAAGTCTGTATCATCAATATCTTGTGGGTTTATTAATCCAACACCTCTTTTGGCATCCCTATAATCTACATCAGCAACTATTGGAGTATTTTGATCAAGATTTGAGTTATCTACTCTGCAACACCCAAGGTTTTTCATCTTTAGTAACTTGACTAATACTTTGCATTTCTCTACTAAGGTCTTAAAGTGATTTCTCATGAATGGCAAGTATGCTCTAAACTCTTCTTTCTTATAGTGTGATATCTCAGAGAAACTATCTAATAAGTAAATACTCTTTCTTGATTTTGGGTTCTCATCATAGTACAAGCTGTGCAATTTAAGAGCAAGGGTATTGTATAAAAGTCGTCGTGGAGATGGATCTGTTCTTCGTCCAAATTTCATATTTGCTGGGACTGC
>Ga0307983_1001016_pt1 | contig 12864 bp, 9 predicted proteins | sample OrgLakmetagen991_FD_201845 | JGI IMG/M metagenome (GOLD analysis project Ga0307983, IMG submission 201845) | Saline water microbial communities from Organic Lake, Antarctica - #991 | ecosystem: Environmental > Aquatic > Non-marine Saline and Alkaline > Saline | place: Antarctica: Organic Lake... | reverse complement strand
TGTTGATCGCAGCTTCATCAGCTATTTTCTTAAGATCAGTTTTAACTTCTAGGTCCATACTTGTTGAAATACTATTGTCATAAGCTTTCTTCGCTAAACTTTGAAGAAGTTCATAGTTTCCAAGACTTTCACCATTTGGAAATTCATTTGCCTCAATAATGTCATATGCAAATTGTTCTTCAATACTGGTTGAAACTTTTAAAACCTTAAGGGTCATTCCTCTTCTCATTGCGAGGTAGCGATGGGTATTTTTAGGATCTTTAATTTGATCAACTTTTTCATTAAACTCAAAGAAATCTTTAAACTTATGAGAGTCAGCTATAGTGTCTGCATCTTTTCTTTTTTCAGTTGTTATTACGCCTGTTTTCCAATAGATGTTTCTAATAGCATCCTTAGACTCAACATTTTGATAGAAGTTTTCAACAAGAATGTCACAAGCACCATCTATCGCCTCTTTCATATCTGCGACTTTACCTTCAGAGCCTTTAACATAAGACTTTTCAAGTTCTGCCATTTGACTTTCAAAAGAATCTTTTGAGTCAAGTAACCAATTAGCAAGTGGCTCTAGCCCTTTCTCTTTTGCTATTACACCTTTGGTCTTACGTTTTGTTTTATATGGTGCATAGATATCCTCTAATAGGTTGAGTGTTGAGGCTGCTTTAATTTTCTTTTCAAGGTCAGGCGTAAGTTTGTCTTGTTTCTTTATAGCTTCAAGAATAAATTCTCTTCTTTTTTCTAATTCAATGTACTCTTCATAGAAAAGCTGAATATCTCTGATCTGAACTTCGTCTAAGTTTCCGGTCGCTTCTTTTCGGTATCTTGATATGAATGGAATTGTACATGTTTCAACGAATAAAAGGTTACATGTTGAGATGACTTTATTGAGTGGGATTGAGGTTTTTCCAACCGCATAAGCTATGGCATTGTTATCTAATTGCATTTTTTCTCCTTAAAAAATCTAGAACAAAACGATAGAGAAAGCACTGTTAATTGACAAGGATTGTGCTATTTTAAAACGGTGAAATCGAGCAATAAATCAGAAAATATAGTAGTTGTTGGCAATGGTATTGCGGCTAAGTGCGTTGTATACTTCTTAAATAGAGAAGGATTCAATAATATTACTTTAATTGCTGATGATACAAAAGCCCCAGCTTGTTCCACTAGAACCACTTCAACAAACTGCTTACGAGGCACCAAACAGGGACTAAGTGATTTAGGTGACCTCATTCTGAAAAGCTACAGTGATTTTGAACTATTCTTTAATCAAAATACTCCTGATGGAATTAGTAAATCGATTGAAACACATGCAACTCCTACTAATACAGATAACCTCAGCAAATGGAATAGAAGATACGCAAAATATGATAAAACTGCGCGTTTCTCTTTTTTCCCTAAATCTTTCGAACATAATTATTACTTTATAGATAACGAGGCGTATTTTATTTTTCCTGAAATATTTTTTAGCTGGTTTGATCAAAAGCTAAACTTTGATTTTAAAAAGGGATTTGTTGTTGGCGTTGAAAACAAAGAGGTTTTAACGGAGTCTGGTGAGCGGTTTAAGTTTGATAAGCTTGTTCTTTGTACTAGCTATTTGACTCAGAATTTAAAGTCACTTGTTACTGCTGATCTTTCAATTAAACTGGAAAAATCAAAACCTGTACCTGGAACATATTTATCATTTCCTATCTCGTTGTTTAACTCATCTCAGATTGCTCTTGATAAAGATTATTGCTTTAGAATTGACGATATTCATCTTTTGGTTAGACCAACAGCCGGAGACGTTCTTTTAGGATCAACTTCCACTTCGAACTCACTTGATACTAGTCACAACAAATTAGAAATTAAGGTTATGTACGATCGACTTGTTGAACATATGGAAGGTGTGCTTGTACTTCCTTCATTTGATCAAGGAGAGTTGATTACAGGTATTCGCCATAAAGGCCATGCGAGACGACCTTTTTGGGGAGAAGTAAATCAAGATATCTTTGCAGTTTGGGGTTTATATAAAAATGCTTATACATTTGCATTCACAGCCGGCGAGATGATTGCAAAACTTATCTCAAGCTCTAAGGAGTAAACTTCTTCTTATATTTGAGTCTTAGAAAATCTATAAAAACTCTGTAATCTTTAAGTTCAAACATGGCCAGAAGACCAAAAATCATAAGTATCTCAAAGGTCGGAATCGTCATCATATATTCTATTCCCAGATGAAAAATAATTCCTATAAAAATTAGAGGCTTTTTAAATTCTTTAATAAATATCAATGTTCCAAGTGAAAACTCTATGATTAATGTAAGCCAAGTACTTAAAGTTAAAAACCATTTCCAATCAAGAAGAAAGGGAACTGGAAACCTCGTCAGATCAACAAGTCTTGTTGAGTAGTAAACAGCTGAACCATCCAGCCAAGTTTCACCTTTAGATTTTGCGATGATCGTTGAGATGTAGACGACAGCTATTTGGATTTGGATAAGCCTGTGGGCCCAAGGCGCTACATCTTTTGCTAATGGTTTTCCTTTTTTCTTCGCAAAAAATGAATCAAGACTCAATACATTTGCGCTAGGAGCAAACATCATAATAAAGAACATTATCCTTAGAAGTAGGTCTGCAGAACTGAGCATATTTATATTTCTCTGTTGAAAAGATACCAGGAGTATAAATGCTATTATTGAAAAAAACCTTGTCTTAAATCCTAATGTAAAACACATAAGTGAGATGAACTGCACTGCAATTAATGAATAGAGTACTGAATACGAAAGCTTAAAGTATTGAAAAATATTTAAAATTGGAAAATGATAATTTTTGAGACCCGTTTCAACACTTTGAATTGCAAATGGTCCCCAGAAGTCTTCAAGTCTCAGTGCATCTTGAAAAAAGGTAAAAAGAGTAAGAGTACCTAATAGAATCCTGAAGATAGCAATTCCTTCAGCGGGCTTTTTGTCAAAAAATATTCGGTTCCAGACATACTGGATATCAGTTAATTTCATAAGCTCTTAATCTGCAAAGTGTAGTACTCGTAGGTTTTATATTCATTTTTAGGGAGTTCTCCGTGAAGAATAAATTCTTTGTTCCAGTTTGGAATATCCAACCATCTTCTTCGAAGTTTCACTTCAATAGGTTGCTTGTTAGGGTGAGTTTCTTTTATGCTTTTCATTACAAAAATGGCAGCGTCTTTCCATAAAAACTTTTTAGAATCGAGACGAAGAGCATCAGATGTGTATTTTCTATAGCGCTCACCCCACATATATCTTGCAAGTAGAGAGTTATTACTTGGTCTTGGAAAATCCCAAATTATTTTCTCTCCATCTTTGAAAGTTATTTTAGCATCTACATACTGGTTTGTTCTAAGCGGATTTGGAGCAAACATCTCCCAGCCTCTCCACATGCTAAAGTAATTTTGTACAAATGTGATAGGAGTGTAGACGAAATTTATTAAAGGAGACTTTTTGTCAAACTGGGCTCTGGCCATCATCAAAAGATTTAAGACAATAAATAGATTTATGGTAATTTTCTTCACACGTAAGATAATACACCAAAATTGTTGAAATTTATACATCCACCTTAAACAGTTCTTTAAATTATTTGGGAGTTGTGATTTAAGAAGTGATGAAAATTCTTATCTTAGCTCTATTTGTGTCAAATCTCGCTTATTCTGTAGGAATATCATTAGGTGATCAACCTTCTAAGATTCTTAAAAACTACTCTAATTTGTTCATATCATTACCACTTGCCGGAAACATTCAAGATAAGACTTTGGGCTGGCCTGGTGGTCATTGGCAAAGTAATTTAGGGAGTATATCTCATAGATGGTCGTCGAATGATCCTGAGATATTCACATATTCTTATAGATCATTAGAAGAACTCAAAACTACACCTCAGTATTTAATAGATGCAATGAGTCCTGCCGAAAAACTTTCTATATATCAAAGAGATTATAACTATAAGCTCGTTGATAAAATAAGAAGTCAATATTCTGTTGATGAAAACGACTGGCATGGAATATGTCACGGAGTTGCGGCGGCACAAATGAATCACGGCGAACCCCAGAAAAAGATTGTTACCAATAGAGATGGTATTAAGATCGAATTTTACTCTTCAGATCTTAAAGGGCTAATTTCTTACTATTATGCAAATATATCAAACGCAAAAGCCGTGCAAACAGGTTTAAGATGTCATAGTTCTGATTCAAGAAATATTGATTGCCAAGGAATAAATCCTGCAACTTTTCACTTAGTTTTGGCCAATAAAATTGGTCTCGATAGAAAGCCTTTTATTGCGGATATCGATCGTGGTTTAGAAGTATGGAATCAAGTTGCTATTGCTTTCAATTCATATATTGTCGATGAGTACCCAGTAAATGCAAATGCTGATCCTAGGGCCGTAAAGATGATAAGAGTTCAAACTGAAGTAACATTTGAGTCATCAATTCAGCCAACTTTTGGACCAGTAATTGGAACCGACTTAGCGGAGTATCTTCATAATAACTATGATTACTACTTAGAGATTGATAATTACGGTGACGTTATAGGCGGTCAGTGGATTAGTGATCTCAGACCAGATTTTTTATTTCTCAGAGATAAAGCAAAATTTAATGGTGATTGGGCCGACTTATTAAACTTGTACAACCCAATTAGACCTTAGTCACTTTGCGGATCAATAGGTCCGTGGAGAATTCCTCCTCCAAAAAATCCTAAATAAACTTTACTAGAATCAGTTGGATCTAACATTATACTTCTCGCATTTTGCTGGAGAGTTACTGTTTCATTTTTTACCCAAGATATGCCGCCGTCTTCAGTTCTATAGTGTCCACCATCTCCCCAGGAGTTATCAAGTGTATGTTGTCCGGCTGCGTACACTTTGTTTGAGTCATTTGGATCAATGATTATTGTCGTTGGGTGAGTCATCTGTTTAACTCTATTCCAATTTAATCCACGATCTGTTGACTTCCAAATACCAGTCATTAGCCAGTTGCCATTGTTTTCATAGTCGACTAACCAGAGAGTTTGTCCTGAGCTGCTAAAATCAACAGCAAATGATGTCGGGTAGTACCAAACATTGTAGCCAGTGTCAGCCTCGGGAGGATAGTTCACAACTCCTCGAAGTAGTGTCCAGGTTTGAGAGTTATTGGCCACATCTAAAAAGTAGATTCCTGTCGTTGCTTGATTTGAAAAGTCACCATTTCCGGTAACTAGAGCATAAACATTTCCATTTGCGGGGTTAATTTCAATTTGCGGAATGATCTTATCTCCCGCCGGAAGACCTGTATTAAAGTAGCTCCATGTTGAACCATCATCAGTACTTCTAGTAATACCAGTTTGATGAGATCCGCCGTAGATATATTTATTGATCGAATCGTATCCCACTGACAAGAATTGTCTATTCATATCTCCTGTTGGCGTAATTCGATCCCAATTTTGTCCACGATCGGTAGATTTATAAATGCCACCTGCACTCTTAATAGGAGCTGCACGCCAAGCTTCTGGCCAGTCATGTGAGTTACCTGAAGCTGCATACACAACTTGGTCGTCATCAATATCGAAAGCATAATCATAGTTAGAGTTGTATTGAACTTGAGAAATTCTAAAACTCTCACCTTTATCTTCAGAAATCATTCCACCGATATCGGCAGTTGCAGCATAGATGAGGTTGCTATTATTTGGATGAGATTTTATTCTATAAATTGAGATAACTTCTATTCCGCGGGTCTGCCATCTTTTACTAGCAGACTTCTCGCCAGTGTCTTTGTATTCAGTAAAAGGTGCTTTCCATGTATTTCCTGAATCATAACTTGTGTGTAAGAAAAAGAATCCCGAGCCACCAATTTGATTTGAGTCTCTTTTATTTATTTCAAAACTCTCATAACCATCATCATACCAACCAATATCAAGTGCTACCGCCGAGTATTCTAACAAGCTTGATGGCCATGGAAGATAGGCTCCACCCGTGTCCCAATCATACTGGTTAAGTTTTAAATTCCAATTTATACCCTTGTCGTGAGTAACTCTAACTTGGGTTCCATATTGTTTGATCCACTCTTTTCCGCCAGTGATGTAGATGGTGTCGCTATCATTTTCCGCCATCTTAATATGGTTTCCGGCCTCTTGTGTAGTTTTAGTAAAGTTCATCTGGTCATCGCCAATCCATACGAATCCGCAGTTTGCATATGTATTATCTATTGATGAGTCTCCCCAGTCCGGTCTGTAGGGTTCGGCCCAGGCGCATGCACTTGAACCTTGATCATCTATAAATGCTATCGTTGTACCGCTTAAGTCCTCACCACCGGTGAGTGATCTAATTGAGAAGCCATTTGGTGTGTAGACCTTAGTAAAATTCAACCCATTATCAGTTGATTTCCAGATACCATCTGTAGTTCCATGATAGATATGATTATTTTGCTGTAGATTGCTTAGAAAAGTTCCAACAGACTGGCCTGTTATAGTATTTGCTTTTGACCAAGAGTCACCTTTATCTTCAGATATAAATAGAGAGTTGGTGGTGGCACATAAAATTCTATTTTCATTGAAGCTATCATTTTGCCAATACAAAATTCTTTCTCCGTTTAAGGGAATATTTATTGGTGTAAATGTTTGAGCTTTATCAATACTTCTTATTGGATTTAATCCTTTAGAGGCGTGAAACACGGTATTTCCATCCGAGCTAAAGCCTGGGCTAACTGCGTGAGGGAGATGTGAATTAAAAACAGCCTCGTTGTGATTAATAGGCTGCCATGATGCCCCATCATCGATACTTCTAAATAGAGTCCCCATATCAGTGCCAATTAATCTGAGTTTTGAGTAAGGATTTATTGCAAATCCACTCATGGCTCCGCCTCCGCCAACGCCCATTGCTTTATAAATGCTTGAAACATGATTTGGATCAGTATTTGGATCAGGCTCTATAACTGGATCATTGTTCGAGCCAGAGTCATTATTTTGATCTTGATTGGAGTTATTTCCCAGCGATGATTCTTCACCATTTGGCTCACAGGCAGTAATAACGGACATTAAGAGTAGCAGTAGCATTAATATTTTCATAATTTACCTTTCGGTCATTATAGAATAATCTAAAAAATAACGCTAGGCGCATCCAGAATTGTAAATTTTACCACTTCGGGTCAACTTGGTTTCTTATTTTTTCAACCTGACGCATTATGTACAGTATTAAGATTTAAATAATTAAATATAAATGAGGGGAGCTCAATGAAGCAATTTATGATTAAAGCCGGACTTACACTGGCAATAGCTACGTCATCTCTAAGCGTTTACGCAGAAACACTTAATCTCGATCAAATAAAGCAAGAAGTTTTGTCGGATAATATTGAAATAAAAATTCAATATGAAAAATACTACCAAGCTCAAAAGAATATTGGTGTTGCTTTAGGTAACTTCTTGCCAAGAATAAGTTTTAACTTATTTATATTCAATACTACTTATGGACTTCTTCAAGGATTGGTACCTACTCCGTCAAATTGGTATCTTTATAAAGCAAGTAAAGACCTTGCTACCGCTGAAAAGTACAATACTGTATCGGTTAGATTAAATATCCTTGATGGTTTAACTAAAAACTATATTCAAGTTAAAAAGAATCAAACAGCAATCGCTATTTTAGAAGATAAACTTGAAATAGAGAAAGCACACAGAGATTCCCTTGGAGAAATCATTATCTTAGGCGAGGGTGATGAAGGTGAGTATCAAACTGCTGTTAGACGTGTAGCAAGAATTCAACAAGACATTCTTTTAATTGAATCTCTTAACATAAAGTTAAAAGAATCAATTATGATCGCTCTTGATCGTGACCCAAGAGAGACGCTTACACTTGCTAAGCTACCAATGATAAATGAAAATATCCCAGTAACTGTAGAGGAAGCACAATCAATTGCTATCAACAACGCATCTGAAAATATGGTTAACTTCTACTTGTACCAAGCGGCGCTAGATATGACGAGTGCAGCAAGATGGTCTTTTATAAGCTTTGATGGAATCGGCTTTGGTTACCCATCTGCACTTGCAATTGAAAAATCTAAAGCAAGAGTTATTAAACTTCGTATGGACCAAACTGATAATCAAATCAGAAATCAAGTTACTACTTCTTATATGGACTTAGATATAGTTAATCAAAGAATTGATAACCAAAATAAAATCTGTGCACTTATGGCCGAAGAATCAGCTTTAAATGAAAGCTTGAATAATGCTGGTGTTCTTTCAGATAGTGAGCTTGTAAGCAAGCAAGTTGGTCTTCTTTCAGAAGAGATAAAGCTAGAAAACTTATACGCTGAAAAAAGAATTATTATTGCTGGTATTCAAAGATTACTTTCACTAGAGACAACTTTAAAGCCTATAGATAGTAAAGCTATTGATGCTGGTACTTTTTCTACGAAGGTAATTAGAGCAAGAAGAAGATCGACTAAAAAGTCTATTTCTTACCATGTTGGTGAAGAGCTTAAGTCTCAGATTTATTCTATTGAATATTCAGTTGATGGTTTTGGAGCTTATGTTGTTAAAGACAGAGACTCAAACTTTGAATTCCTTTACTCTGAAAGATCAGGTGTAGAGAAAACTTTAAATATCAAAATAAAGCTTATCAACGGTGATGTTTTAAATAAATCTGTAGCGATCGGTCTATAAAGTAAATAAGGAATAATATGAAATTTGTATTTATAAAATCATTATTACTTACGTTACTGATAACGACTCAATCGGCATTTGCCACTCGTTATAACGTAAGCAACCTCGTTCAGGATGCAGAATCTATCTTTGATTACAGAGAAGATGCAATTGACCTTGGAGAGTTTAAAAAGCTAGTTATCAATGAAAATGTTGAAGTCGCTATTGCATACGAGAGACTTTTTCAAGCTCAACAACAGATCTATCAGGCAAGAGCAGCATACTTTCCTTACGGAGTAGGCTCTATAACTGCGATGTATTTCACTTCAGCATTTAGCTACTTAATACTTGCTGAGCTTATTACATCACTGCCTTCTAAGATATTTGCTGTTCAAAAACAAAAGCATTTAAGAACTGCACAGGCATTTACTGTTGAAGTTGTTAAGGCCAATATTAAAAATCAAACAGCTCTTATTTACTATAGCTTCTTAAAGCAAGAGGCACTTCTTAAGCTTGCTAAGATAGAACTAGACCTTTTAAAGTCAAACCTTGAAGGCAAAAGAGAAGAAGTAGAATTTGGTCTGGCCACTCAAACTGATGTTAACAATGCTGAGCTTAGCTACCTTGTTGTTAAAGATGCTTATTTAAAATATCAATCATTTTTTAATACAGCAAAGAAGTCTCTTAATACTTTAATTGGCAGAGACTTTGAAAGTAAGCCTATTATACTTCAACCTGTAGGTGAGTTTGTTGATTATTCAAATATCGGTATGGACATTGATCAAATGGAAAATGTAGCGATCAATAGATCAAACGAATTAAAAGCAGCGGATTGGATGATTAGAGCATCTATTTCAAATAGAAGATCAGTTAAGTGGTCTATACTTTCTTTCTCTGGAATTGGGTTTGGATACGGGTCAAGAGTTCGTTTTTCTAACTCTCAAGTAATTGAGTCAAGACTTAGAAAAGAATTAATTGAAAACAATATCCAAAACTCTGTTTATACTAGTTATACAACGCTAGAGAATTTTATTGGAATTTTCAAAGAGAACTTTGCACTTTATCAAACAACTAGAAATATCGCAGTAGGGGATATTGAAGAGTTTGATGCTGGTCAAAACGTACTTTCAAAAGTGATTCGATCTGGAAGACTTCTTCTTGGTGATCTTCGTGAAATGGTAAGAACACATTATGATGTTCTTATTAAGAAAGATGACCTTGAAAGACTTGTTCTAGGTACTGTTGAGTCTCAAGTTTACAAAGCAACTTCAGCAGAGCTAAAGGTCGAGAGAAATAAGCGTAATATTACTCTCGAAGTTATGGCCATGAATGAGCTTGTTGACATTGAAAGTGTTAAATATTCTTTTGATAGAAATATTTTCAAAGAACAAGTTATTTCCAACTCCGGAAGTAATTTTAGACTATCATTAAGAACACGTTTAAATAATACGCAAGTTGTTGGTACGGCGATTGTGACAATGACTAATGGCGAAGTAATAGTAAAAGAATTCGATATTAAATAATTAATAATAATAATCTTAGGAGTTTATAATGTTAACGAAAAAAGTTTTAAATGTATTTGCAGTAGCAACATTTATGTTAAGTGGATCAGTCTTTGCTGGACCTCTTGATGATGGAATAAATGAATGTGGTGTCCCAGTTTGTGATATCTCAGCAACTGTTGAGGCTTTAACGAGTCTAAACGAAGACCGTAGATATAACTATGTAAATAAAATGCTTCGTACTTACGGAGATTCAAGTGAGCTAGAAATTCTAAAAAACCTATTGGCCACTTCTAAAGAAACTAAGGCCATTTCAGTTGCTCAAGAAGATGCAGACTGGGTAATTAGAGAGTCTAATAGCTTAACGAATGCAATGATAATGGGTCTTGCTAAACACTCAGAAATTGATGCCACTGAACTTTCTTTATATTTCACTCAGATCACTTCTGCTCAAAAAAGATATGAAATTATAGAATTTTGGTCTAAGAAAGTTGATTCAATAGAATCAATTGAAGATCTTAGTGCTTTAGTAACATTTTCTCAAAGTGCAAAAGCTCATTCTATTATGTTAGGTGATGAAGCTTGGATACCAAGAGCGGCTGGAAGTTTAGTTAGTAAAATTACTATCAAACTCACTGCACTTGATCCTGCTCACGAAGGAATCTACTCAGTTGATTCAATGATTACAGGTGTAACTCAAGGTATTTTACCATTTGATAAAATTGCTGTTCTTGACTCTTCTGCTGAAGAGAGCTTAGTAGTTATTTTTTATAACTCTCAATATAGAAGAGCATCTTTTACTTTTAGTGATGTTGCACTTGCTGGAAATATTCTTTCAGGTAAATCTATATCTAGCTCACAGACATCTAAAGAGTTCTCTTTTGAATTAGATAGAGAGACTGGAGCAATTAGTGGAATACTAAGTACTACGGATTCAACTATAAGCTTTTCAGGTACTCAATCTTTTTCTACAAGATCAGTTTTTGCAGGGCAGACGCCAATCGTACTTACTGAGAACGATGCAATTGGAACTTTCAAAGGAACTGTTGGTTCTATGAATGTATCACTTACAGTTAAAAGCTTTCTTCCAGGAGTTTATTCTGCGACTTTAAGAAATGAAAGCGGTTCAGTTAAGAAAGATTACAAAGGAAAATTCTATCCAAAAAATGGAGTTCTTTCACTTACTAACAACTCTACAATGAAGTTGATTGTATCTTTAAGAGAAATTGATGGAGAGATGGTTTGGAGTGGTTATTCTTACTCTGTGAAAAGACCAACAGCTGTTGAAGCAACTTTTACAAAATAAAAATAGTTTTCATGATATTAAAAAGCCTTCACTTAGTGGAGGCTTTTTTTTGGCATGAATCTGGCTTTATAATACGTATAAAGGTTATACTTCTCTGTCATTACAGTCATTTATAATCCTTATCCCTGTCTAAAGTTTAGACAGTTTTACAAATTTTAAACACTGAGGCCGTAAATGTTTAAAGAGACTATTGATCAAACTCCAAAATTAGAGCAGATTGCTACAAATCTCAATTATCTACTAGCATCTAAAAGTGTAAAGTCACTTGCGGTAATATCTGATTTTAAAGGTGAGGGGAAATCTACATTCATTTCGGCTATCGCACCTATAATGAATTCTCTTTATGATAAAAGAGTTCTTATTATTGACTGCACAAATTCTACAGATAACTTAGAGAAACTTTTAGGTGTAGATCTAAAAGATTCAAGCATAACAAAGTCCACCTTTAAAGGTGTGGATTATATTTCAACTAATGGTAATAGTGCTGTCATTGGGTTAAGTGATAGTCGTGACTTTTATGATCTGATCCTTATCAATACAGATCATAACTCCTGTGACCCTGGTGTGCTTCCCTCAATTAAAATTGATGGTGCGATATTAATAAAATCAAAAAAATCTGCAGATTTAAAAGAAGAGACAGTTGGAGATTACTACGGTGATCTCGATATACCAGTTATGGGCGTTTTATTCAATGAGGCTAGATAATGAATAACGATAAGATATTTATCAGAGATTTAGTAAATATTATTCTTAAATATTTTTGGAAGATGGCCATTATAGTTGTTCTTTGCCTTGCCTTCAGTATTACTTTGACTCAAGTCATGAAAAAAAAATATCAAGCAGACTTTGAAATAAATGTATATTCTAAATATTTTCAAAACCCATTAATCTCTGGAATTATTCCATCAGTATACAATGTTCCTGAAATGCGCTTTACAATCGATTCTATGGTTAAAGAAGCAATTTCAGATGAATTTATAGATAAAATTGGAACCGAATATAACATCTATTCAGACACTAAAGATGCTAGTCAAATGGCTAAGGAACGGGAGTTTTTAAGAAATAGATTTAATTACTTCTCAACTGGTGGACAGAGTTACAAAGTTCGATTTGTTGCTAGTGATCCGTTTATTGCAAAAGAGATTGCAGCAAAGACTCTAGATTTAGTTAAAAGTCACTTTATTCAAACAAGAATTAATACGATTGAAATGGTTAAAGGGATAATGGTTAAGAGATTAACTTCATTCAATGCGACTGACAATGTAAATAGAAAAGGTGCTGATAAAGCCCTCGTTTCTAAGAGTCCTGATGTTTTAAATGCAGAGCTTAGTAAAATCAATAATTCAATAGCTGCTCTTAAAAAACAATATAAAGAAAATCATCCAAAGATCTTAACGCTTAAAGAGAAAAGATATACTATTAAGTCTTGGCTCAAAGAGTTTGAAGATGAAGGTTT
>Ga0307983_1001012_pt1 | contig 12919 bp, 10 predicted proteins | sample OrgLakmetagen991_FD_201845 | JGI IMG/M metagenome (GOLD analysis project Ga0307983, IMG submission 201845) | Saline water microbial communities from Organic Lake, Antarctica - #991 | ecosystem: Environmental > Aquatic > Non-marine Saline and Alkaline > Saline | place: Antarctica: Organic Lake... | reverse complement strand
CGCTGGGCGTAAATTTTAAGCAGCTCTCCGGCTATTTTTTCGGTTTCAGCCTTAATTTTTGTCTGCAGTGTTTGCCATTCGGCGCCTCCCAATTTAGTTAATTTTGGATCTTCGTCCCCCACATATTTAGAGACTTTCTCCGCTGATTCAACTGGCACGAACAGTCTATCGCTGCCGGCGTATTTTAATTTTAAGTATTCACGAGCACTCTCGTTAATTTCACGGTGTACAATGCCTTCAAAGTAAGCAATACCGTGATCAAGATGGACCACATAATCCCCGCCTTTAAGCGAGTTAATCATATCAAAGTTCATACCCGAAATGGCTTTTTTAGAGCGTGAATTTCGTTTAAACTGAAAGATTTCACGATCCGTCAGCATAATCATCTTGCGCTCATTGTTTTGAAACGAATGCGGCACAAAGCCGTGCTTATCAAGATTTACAATATTTACCGTTGATTGGGCTACCTCCGTGATATCTTCAGTAAACATAATTTCATGCTCCTTACAAATACCAACGACTTCATCAAATTTCTTAGTGACAATCACAATATTGAAATCTCGTCGCAAACGTTCTTTAACATCTACCACAAAATCTGGCACGGTATAAAACGGCAACACCGAGAAAAAATTAAGATGAAAAAACACCTCATCGTTTTCTGGGAACGTCGTGAATCTAATTTTAGAGAAATTCCCCACTGGGCAAATCTTTTTATCAAGATCATCCGACACAAACAACGTGTCATCCGTCTTATTTAGCCAATCAACCAGTGTTCCATTCAAATCTTTAGTTTCAAAAACTACGGGCGAAATAGCCAGTGTTTTAACCGGCTTTCCAATTGGTTTTGCGGTCAAGGCATCCCACCCTTCAATATTTTCAATTTCGTCACCAAATAGTTCTACTCGAAATGCTTTATCTTCATTAAGTGGGTAAACGAACAAGTTTTCACCCGTCCGTAAAAATTGACCTGGCACCAGCTGTTTATCTTCTGCCGGGCTATAGCCCATACGTTCTAACTTTTCAAAAACCTCATAGATTTTAATACTTTTCCCGCTGTGCAAATGAACGGTATTGCCGGCCAAGTCTTTTTCAGTGGGGAGCTTTTGTTCTAAAAATTCATTTAAGTCTTCAAATAAAAACAACGTCGGCGTTTGGGTATTTAAATGATTTTTAAGTTCGTAAAAATGCTTAAAATCAAATTTTGCCGGAATCGTAAATACATGATGCGGCTCAAACCAAAGCTCTGCACAAGGTCTTAACTGATCCGCTTTTTCGTCTTCGGTTCCCCAAAACACATTTTTATATGGCGTTGCCTTTAATACTTCCGCTAGAATATAAGTCTTAGCCGCTGTATTTCCGACGTTTACTAAGGTTAAATTTTTATGGTCCTCTAAATGCTTCAGCTCAGAAGCTAAAGAGAATTTAAACGGCAACTGGTTCATCGTCTGCGCAATCTTCATGCAAAAATTTCAAGGCCTAAAGCCTCATACGTAATAAAAAACCCAAAGGGCCTAACGCGATATTAAAAACTAAACGTAGTTTTTCGCTGAAAACTTTATAAGGAAGTTTGAGGCGTTTGCAAGGGAAAGCACTAAGCCTAAACCTTCAACGGCATCACCAAATGCACAAAGTCATCGTGTTTAATTCGTTTAAACACCGCTGGGTTCATTTTTCCTTCCACTTCAATTTTGATTTTATCGTCACCCGTTAAAGCGCCAAGCACGTCTAGTACGTAGTCTGCATTCAGGGCGATGACATTTGTCGCGCCATCAATTTTAACGTCAATGGTGGTTTTCTCTTCCCCGATTTGAGTCGCGTCCGTTGAAACACTCATCGTACCATCGTTTAAGAACTCTAATTTCATGTGTTGATTATTTTCTTTCGCAAAAATCGACACCCTTCGCACCGCCAACACCAAGTCTTCACGACTGACTTCAATCGTTGTTTGATGTGACTTAGGTAATATTTGTTCGTACGGAGGAAATTGTCCTTCGATCAGTCGAGAAACCAGTTCGGTACCGCCTACCGCGAACATAACTTGGTTTTCTGCCACGGTGATAACAATCTTGTCTTCACCGTTCATGAGTCGATCCGCTTCTAAGAAAGCCCGCACCGGAACCACACAGCTCACATCACCTACTTCTTTATCAAGCGTAATTTTCTTTTCTGAAAGACGGTATGAATCGGTCGCTACAATTTTAAGATCTTTACCTTTAGCGACTAAAAACACACCGGCTAAAATTGGGCGTGAGGCGTTTTCTTGGGCGGCAAAAGCCACTTGGTGTACCGCGTCTCGAAATTGTTCTCCGCTGAGTTCTAAACGAACACCGCCTTCAACTCTTGATACTTGAGGGAATTCATCCGCTGAAATTCCTTTAATCTTGGTTTTTGAGCTTTTAGAATTTAGCTCTAACGCCGTTCCATCGGCGATTTTTAATTCAATGTCTTCACTTTTGCCCAAAAGCGAGGTGTAAGACGTTAGAATTTTGGCCGGAACGGTAATCGATCCCTCATTTTTAATGTCCGCTTCGATGGCGTTTGAAATAGAAATTTCTAAGTTTGTAGCCGCAAAATGCAATTTCTTACCTTCGGCCTTAATTAAAATATTGCCCAGCACGGGTAAAGTGTTTTGCCCAGAAACCGCACGTGATACGGTTTTAAGACTCTCTAAAAGTTCGGACTGAGGAATAACTACTTTCATGTTGAGTAAATTCTACACTTATAAAAACAGGGCTACAAAATAATTCGTCACTTTTTTGACAATCCCTTGTTTTTCTTAAAGATAACTGCCCTGGGTATACCCTTTAAAACTAAGTCGTAATTGCTTTGACCAAGCGCGCGCAAGGTTTACACTCAGGAAGTTAAGACACAATTTACATTCAATGATAAACGAACCCGACCAGCCTCCCCAGAGCCCCTTACTTTTTCACCACTCTAAATAATGGGCAGTGAATTATTACTTCTGTTTGTGTTGCTGCTGCTGTCTGGGTTTTTCTCAGGCGCTGAAATTGCGCTTTTTAGTTTAGGACCCGAAAAAATTTCGGCCCTTAAAAAGCAAACTAGTAAGAAAAAAGATCGTCAAAGAGTTATTCGCCTTGAGGCTTTGAAATCAGATCCTCAAAAATTATTAGTTACTATTTTGATTGGTAACAACGTGGTGAACGTTTCTTCTTCGGCACTCGCCACCGTTATGGCTACAAATTTTGCGGTCACCTCGGGTTATGGTGATAACCCGGCCTTGGTTATTGGTTTGGTTACCGGGATTATGACTTTCTTATTGTTACTGTTTGGAGAAATTACGCCGAAGAGTTTAGCCCACAAACACGCGGTCGCCTTTTCAATATGGGTAGCGCCCTTTTTAAGTGTTATGCAAATTGTGCTCAGTCCGATCGTGATTCCCCTTTCTAAATTTGTAAAACAAGTATCCGGCAACCAAGAAGCGAAGCACGGATTAACCGAAGATGAACTGAAAGCGGCTTTGGAATTATCGCAACTAGAGGGCAAAATTGATAGCGATGAAAAAGAGTGGGTTGAGAAAATTTTAGAATTTGGCGAACACACCGTTGAAAACGTGATGACCCCCCGATCAAAGATTTTTGCTTTTGAGGACAGCCTTAATATTGAAGAAGCCTTAGTAGAGATTCGAGAAGAGAAATTCTCTCGGATTCCTGTTTATCACGAAGAATTGGAGCAAATTACAGGAATTTTGACGGTACACGGTATTATTGAAAAAATATCAGAACCTGATTTTTCAAAACAAAAAGTGGCTAACTTACGGCTTAATAAGCCGTATAAAATTCCGGTGACCATGAAAATTGATAAGTTGTTGAATGAGTTTCAGCAAGAGCAAACGCACATGGCGCTGGTTTACGACGAACACGGAGGTCTGGTTGGTTTAATTACGCTTGAAGACGTATTAGAAGAAATTTTTGGAGAGATACACGACGAACAAGACGAAGAGCGCTTAGAGATAAGACAGAGCGGAAAAACAACCTTCACCGCGAGCAGTGAAACCGAACTTGAACAACTAGAAGACTTTGTTAAAGAAAAATTGAACGGTGAAACGCCAGAGTTTTGGCCGTGGACGCTGGAAGATGAAAATAAATCTATTGGACTCTTTATTTTAGAAAAGATGGAAAAATTCCCGCAAACAGGAGAAGAACTGTTACTAAAAAGCCGCGATGCCAAATTTAAATTTGTTATCACGGCCTGTGAAGATGATAGAATCTTAGAGGTTGAGTTTAGTGTGCTATAAACCGGAAGCTTCCAAACTTCTTAACTCCGCAATTACTTCGCTAGGGAGAAAGCTTCTTTTCTCTGGATCATTTAAATAGTGAATGAGTGATTTTTTAGCCACAACTTGCATAACGCCATGAACCGTTACTTCATAACGACCGCCAACACTTTCAAAAACAGCTACACCGCTGTGAAGAAAATCAAACAAATCTGTATCTATTAATTCGACTTGCTGCTTATCTTCAAACGCACTTGCGTCATCTCCGACTAGATTAATACCTAAGAGCGTTAAATCAGCCTCATCAAGTAAGTCGCTAACAGATTGACCCGTTTTTTTTGACGTTTTTAAAACTCGCTCAAATGCAGCTCTTGCATCAATTACGCTTCCGTCATCTGCTAAAACTCTCGTAAGATCTCGACCGCCATCAGCTCTATCCAAGACTGGTACTAAAGTATCCTGTGTATCAGCACCACCTTGGCCATCAGACTCTCTTCCAAAATATTTAGCAAGGGATGGATCATGAATATCTAAACCTAGATCTGCGAATAATAATTGGTAGTCGCCCCCTTCATCAGTTAATTGTGGTGATTTCATTTTAGATAGGTTAAATTCAATACTTAATTTAAAATATAAAAAAACAAAGTCAAATGGATTATAAAGACTTAAGCAAACAAACCTTTTTGGTAACGCTGCAGTACTTTTTTAAGCTGCTCGTCCGAAAAATTATCAAGTTCAAGTGTTTGTAAAAACTGATGTAAAAAAATCACCGAAAAACGTGACACGCCTTTTACAAACTCAGTGTTTTCTTTCAGTTCTTTTAACCGACTCGTTTTAGAAGTATGGTCGGCGGCGTAAATAAACGTCCACCAAAACGAAACTTTGTTCTCAGCTTCAGCCGGTAAACCGGCTTCCGAAATATCGGCTTTCTGTTTAATATCTTTCTCAAACGCTAGGTAGCAAATTTGGCCCGCTTCATTGTTTACAATCGATAAAAACGCCAGAATCGTTAAGCTCGTGACTTCGTGATCGACCATAAAAATTACAAAATTCAACTCTTCAGGGGTTAATTGCTGAATGAGCTTCGCTAGCTGTTCATCAAAACTATGAGCGGCTGATTCGTCTTTTTTAATCTGCTGCACTTTGGCGGTCGCCGCGGCGATTCGGGCCTGAATCTGTTCATTAGACTCCCCTGCCTCTTCCGAGACATTGCCCATCATTACGCCTTCCAATCCATCGGGTGCACTTTCACTCATCACCTTTTATATTGCTAAAATAAACGGTTTTAGCAATCGGATAATAGGTTATTTATGACTTTCAAAATACTGGCACTATCAAGGCCACACTCGGTTTGCTGCTGCTCAACCGTACCGTGCGCGATAAACGCGTCGGGGAGTCCTAAGCGCGTAATTTTACCCGCGTAATTATTATCACTCGCACATTCTAAAATCGCTGAACCCGCGCCGCCATTTATGACGCCTTCTTCAACGACGATTATTTGATCAAATTTATTGAACAATAATTTCAATAATTTTTCATCTAATGGTTTCACAAAGCGCAAATCATAGTGGGCTACTAAATCACTATTTTTTAATTTTTTAAGAGACTGCTTCACATTATGCTCCATCGTACCGACCGATATAACGGCTAATTTTGAACCTTCTTTCAAACACGATCCTTTACCGATTTCTATTTTCTTAAAGGGCTGACGCCAATCGGCCATGTGGCCTTTTCCTCGGGGGTAGCGCACCACCGTAGGCCCTTCATGGTAATCCGCAAAAGTATACATTAAGTTTCGCAGCTCAACTTCATTGCGCGGCGCGGCTATTATTAAATTTGGAATGGCGCGCAAATAAGCGATATCGAACGCGCCCTGATGCGTTTCCCCATCCGCCCCTACTAACCCTGCTCGGTCTAAACAAAAGCGCACCGGGGTTTTTTCAATCGCTACGTCGTGAATAATTTGGTCGTACGCGCGTTGCGCAAACGTAGAGTAAATATTACAAAACGGCACTAAACCTTGCGTGGCTAAACCGGCCGCGAACGTAACCGCATGTTGCTCGGCAATACCCACATCAAAGGCTCGGTCAGGAAACCGTTCCATCATTTTATTGAGCGAGCAACCACTCGGCATAGCTGGTGTTATACCCACAATGTTTTCATTCTTTTCTGCCAGTTCTACCAACGTTTCGCCAAATACATCTTGGTATTTAATCGGGCCCGACAACTTCGATTCGCCTTTTTTAGGGGCTTCTTCGTGCACCGTTTTTTCATCAAACCCTTCGGTGGCATGCCACTTAATTTGTTCGGCCTCCGCTGGCGCAAAGCCTTTTCCTTTAACGGTTAAACAATGCAGTAACTTAGGCCCTGGGTAATTCTTAATTTTTTTCAGTAACTTAACCGTCTTTAAAACATCGTGCCCATCAAGGGGACCAAAGTACTGAAAATTTAACGCCTCAAACATATTGCTCTGCGTGAACATTAAATTTTTAACACTTTTCTCAACCCGGTAAGCACCAGCATCTAGCGCTTTTCCTACTTTTCCGTGGTGTTGCAGCCATGTTTTTAAGCCATTTCGAACGTTATTAAAACGTCGCGAACTGGTTATATTGACCAGCATTTTGGTCATCGCTCCCACATTCGGATCAATCGAGATTTGATTATCATTTAAAATAACTAACAAATCAGCTTTTGAGTCACCCGCATTGTTTAAACCTTCGTAAGCAATGCCACCCGTTAAAGCTCCATCGCCAATAACGGCAATGTGTTTAGCACTCTCCCCTTTTATGTGACTGGCCGTCGCCATGCCAAGCGCCGCGGAAATTGAAATTGACGCGTGCCCAGCCACAAAAGCGTCGTATTCACTTTCAGATTGTTTCGTAAAACCTGCCAGCCCGCCTTGCTTACGATTGGTATGAAATTGATCCCGTCGCCCCGTTAAAATTTTATGCACGTAGGCTTGATGCCCCACATCCCATACGATTTTATCGACGGGTAAATCAAACACGTAGTGCAGCGCCACGGTTAATTCTACCACTCCCAAACTAGAACCAAAGTGCCCGCCGTTGGCCGCCGCATTGGCAATTAAAAAAGCTCTTATTTCTACACATAAATCTGGTAGCTGCTGAAGTGACAACTGCTTCAAGTCGCTCGGACAATTAATCGTATCTAGTAATCTATACATCAAAACCTAAGCGTTAAGACTTCTTTAAAGTTATAAAGACCAAAGGGCCAAAGTAAATGGTATTCGTGACAAAGGCTTTTTTTTAATTAGAAATACATAGATGATAGAAACCATTTACCTGGCTCAACCTCGTGGATTTTGCGCGGGCGTTGAACGTGCTATTGCCATTGTAGATTTGGCTTTAAAAAAATGGGATTGCCCAGTCTGGGTCAATCACGAAATCGTACATAACCGCACGGTAGTAGAGTCTTTTCGTAGTCGTGGCGTAGTTTTTTCAGACGACGTTGAAGCGATCCCCGAAAACGCCGTTTTTATTTTATCGGCTCATGGCACGGCCCCATCTTTTAGAAAAAGAGCCGAAGCCAGAGGCATAAAAATAATTGATGCCACCTGCCCACTGGTCACAAAGGTACACTGGGAAGCGCAAAAGTTTCATACCGACGGCTTTAAAATTTTTTATATTGGGCAGAAAGAACACCAAGAATCAATTGGCGTTATGGACGTCGCTCCTATGACTTTAATAGAAAATTTTGCTGACATTGAAGCGCTTGAGAGAGATGAAACGGAGAAAGTGGTCGTGCTTTCACAAACCACGCTTTCGGTGGATGACACGAACGCCATGGCGGCCAAGTTAAAAGAAAAAATTCCGCACCTACGTGAGCCGGGCGATTTATGCTACGCTACGCAAAATCGGCAAGACGCGGTTAAAGTGCTCAGTGAAACGTGTGACTACATTGTGGTCATAGGCTCGCCAAACTCATCTAATTCCAATAAAATGGTCGTCACGGCGAAGCAAAATAGTATTGATTCGAAGTTATATGATAACGCTGACGAAATTCCCAATAATATTTTTGAGTTTAAAAATTTAGGCCTGACTTCTGGCGCTTCGGTGCCCGATAGCTTAGTGATGCCTGTGATCGAAAAAGCCAAGACCTTTAATCCAAACGTTAAAGTCGAAATTGTGCTCACCAAAGACGAATCTGGTTTATCATTCCCGCTTCCTCTGGAATTAAGAGCATGAAAAAAAATAGACTGACCCCTGAAGTTAAAATTGGCCCCATCAAGATGGGTGGAGGAAACGCGATTGTCATCCAATCAATGACCAACACCGACACCAGTGATACTGAGGCTACTATAGCGCAAGCTTTAGAACTCGCCCACGCCGGGGCGCAAGTTATTAGAATGACGGTCAACGACATAGCGGCGGCTAAAGCGATCCCCAAGATTATTAAACGCGTTCGAACTAAGTTTGATAAAGAGGTCGCTTTTGTGGGTGATTTTCATTTCAACGGGAACAAGCTTTTAAAAGCCGTGCCAGAGTGCGCTACCGCTTTAGATAAATACCGCATTAACCCCGGTAACGCCGATGACACCAACTTTAAGGAGATGGTCGAAATAGCCATCGCCAACAACAAAGCCGTTCGGATTGGCGTTAATGGCGGCAGTTTAGATGAAAAAGTTTTAGACGAATTGATGGAGCTTAACGCTCAATCCCCTACCCCTTTAAGTTCTGGTGAAATATTTATTAAAGCGATGGTAAAGTCAGCCCTTAATTCGGCTAAACTGGCTGAAAGATATGGGCTTAAGAAAAATAGAATTGTAGTATCGGTGAAAATATCCGAAGTAAACCAAGTGGTCGCCGCCTACACCGCCGTCGCCGAGCAGAGTGATTACTGCTTACATCTTGGTTTGACCGAAGCGGGTTCAGGCCACCAAGGTGTGGTGCAAAGCAGCATTGCGCTGGGGATTCTACTGAATCAAAACATTGGCGATACAATTCGAGTTTCGCTCACCCCCAATAAAAACGTCCCCAGATCTGAAGAAGTAGAAGTTTGTAAACAAATTTTACAAAGTTTAGACCTGCAAAGATTTAGGCCCAAAGTTGTTTCGTGTCCGGGTTGTGGACGCACGACCAGTACATTTTTTCAAGATTTAGCGTTACGAGTGAACACTTTAATTGATCAAAAATTGGAGCTCTGGAAAAAAAAATATCCCGGCGTAGAAAACCTAAATATTGCCGTGATGGGTTGCGTGGTAAATGGCCCAGGGGAAAGTAAATACTCAGATATTGCCATTTCACTGCCCGGGAAAATGGAAAAAGCTCAAGCCCCCGTTTATATAGATGGAAAACTAAATGTTTGGCTAAAAGGGAATGATATTGAGAACCAGTTTATTGAAATTTTAGAAAGCTATATTAAAAAACGATTTGAATGAAAAAAGTACTTATTTTTGGCGCGAGTGGTTCGGTTGGCCGATCAACCATTGAACTCATAAGAAATAATCCAGAGCAGTTTAAAATTGTAGGGGCTAGTGCAGGTAGCCGTTTCGAAGATTTAAAACAAACCGCTGCAGAATTAAACATTGCCCATATACTCGATACACGCGGAGACATGACTATGGAGGTTATCACCTCTTTTATTCAACAGTCTGAGCCCGATATTGTGCTTAACGCCGTAAGTGGCTTTGCCGGATTACGCTTTACGCTGGCGACGCTTGAATCAAATCTGCCGCTTGCCCTGGCCAATAAAGAGAGCTTAGTGGCGGCCGGTGATTTTGTAATGGCACTCAGCAAAGAACGTAAAGCGCCTATCATTCCAGTAGACTCTGAGCATTCGGCTGTTTGGCAGTGCCTGGCGAACAATGACACCACTTTAAAACCCTTTCGAAAAATATTTTTAACCTGTTCTGGTGGGCCATTCTTTGGATGGGATAATTTAGAAAACATAACGCCGCAGCAAGCCTTAAAGCATCCCAATTGGGATATGGGGGCCGGTATTACCGTTGATTCAGCGACACTCGCCAATAAATGTTTAGAATTTTTTGAAGCCATGCATCTCTTTAGTGCCACCAAAGACCAAGTTGAAATTGTGATTCACCCACAATCGGTGGTGCACTCGATGGTTCAGTTTGAAGATTCCAGCATTATTGCCCAGCTGTCACCGCCCAGCATGCAACTCCCCATCGCGTATGCCTTAAACTTTCCTGAGCGAAGTGATTGTGGGCTTCCAACTCCTGATTTTTCAGCTTTAGATTTGAATTTCCGAGCCCCTGATAAGAATTTGTTCCGCACGTTAGAAGTGCTTGAACACTGTGCGACCCACATGCAAAACCTGCCAACGGTGTTTAACGCCGTCAATGAAGAAGCTCGAAATGCTTTTATTAATAGGCAAATCAGCTTTACCCGTATTTTTGAAATACTTGAAGCCGTTACGACCCAAACTCGAATTAAGCCCCTAGAGAATTTAGGGCACATTTACGAAATTGATCAACTGGCCCGCGAAATGGCTCGTGCTTTAATCAACAAGAACTAAATGAAAAACGTCGCCTTAATAATGGCCGCCGGAAATTCAAGTCGCTGTGGCTTTGATAAATTATTAACGCAGCTCAACCAAATCACCGTATTAGAGAAGACTCTTAGTACCTTTCAAAACTGTGAGGCTATCGATGAGATTTGGGTGATTGGAAAAGACACAGAAATTTTGGGGAAGATAAAAGGCTCTATTACTGGCGGCCACTCGCGTTTTGAATCGGTCAAGAACGGGATTTCACATTGTCAGGCTTTTTATGATCAGGAGATACGTATTATTGTGCATAATGCCGCGAATCCATTTTTATTACCCGCAGATTTAAATAATGGACTTAAGCAGGCGAAAGACAAAGAGAATTTAATTTTTGGTTTTTTTACTCCTAACGCGATTAAATCAGTAAATAAAGAAGGAATAGTGAACAATATAATTGATCGTGAGCAAATATTTGAAACACAAACACCGCAAATTTCCACCCTTAGTAATTTTAGCCAGGCTCTTGAGGTTTTTAGAGTTCGAACTCTAAATTCAAATATAACCTCTGAGTTCGAACTCAAAAACCAAGAACCTAAAGATGAAGCTGAGCTGTTATTTCTTTTAGAACAGGCAATTCACGTTTTTGAATGCTCACCAACAAATACCAAAATCACTTATGCCACGGATTTTAGTTTGAACCAAACCGACCATAACTTTCGCCTTGGCATGGGCGAAGACAGTCATAAGTTTGCTGATAAATTCGAGGCAGATAAACCCTTTAGACTTGGCGGCGTAGACGTCAGCGCAGGACGACTGAGTTCGGATGGAAACTCAGATGGTGATTTGATTTTGCACGCGCTTTGTAACGCGTTGCTTTCGGCTGTAGGCGACAAAACCTTCGACCCCATTGCCGCCCCCATTTGCAAAGCTGGCGAAACAAAATCTACGGCGTATTTAGCCGCCACCTTAAAATACCTAAAAACTAACGGACATAGTTTAAATATACAACAAGTGCTTATTTCGCTCGAAGGACTGCAACCCAGAATTGCCCCGCAACATGATGCAATTGTTCACAATTTAGCGACTTTACTAGCCATTAATACGTCACAAATTGGTCTCACTTATACAACCGGGGAGGGCTTAAATGACTGTGGCAAAGGTCTAGGCATGAATGCTAAAGTAATAGTGACGGTCATAAAATGATTGAAATTTTCTCGCCCGCCAAAATCAACTTAACGCTCGACGTGTTCACTAAAAAATCAAACGCTGGCTTTCATGAGCTTGAAACCATTTACCACAAGCTTAACTGGGGTGACACGATTACCCTTGAAGCCGCTGATACATTTGAAATCGTGGGTGATTTTGATTGCACCACTGATCAGAACCTAATTTATAAAGCCTGGCAGCTTATAAACCAAGACCGGTCTGAGAGCGGTCTCGAAAAAGCCTCTGCCGTAAAAGTCACCGTTCATAAAATTATCCCCAGTGGTGCTGGGCTCGGTGGTGGCAGCTCAAACGCGGCTCACTTTGTGCTTGGTTATTTTAAATTATTTAGTTTGGGTGAAATACCATCAAATCTAATAAAAGCTCTCAGCGATTTAGGTAAAGATATCCCCTTTTTCTTACAAGCAGATGTTTGCGCTTTAGGAACGCACTTTGGAGAAGTAATTTCGCCTCTCCCTTTTAATTTTTCTGGAGAAGAAATTTATCTCTATTTTCCAAACTATAAAAGCAATACAGCCGAAGCATACGCACAGCTTAAAAATTTTGATACCGGTTATACCACTACTTTTTTAAAGCAGCCTGACTTAAAAAATTGCGGGAACTGCTTCAAGCCCATTTACGAACAAAATATTTATTCAAAATTATTTTTAAGCGGCTCTGGCAGTACTTTTTATGAATTCAGAAAATCAGACAACCTAGGGTATAAAGTAGTAAAAACTAAGCTTTTATAGAACCCATTGCGAGCGATTTGTCATAAAATTATTTGAAGCACCCGTTAAAAAGAAAAGTGTTTGAGGGCCTTTGCCCGAGTTATTTCTTTTTAGGGTGTAAAAGTTTATTTTATCGAAGAGTAAGCACGGGCACCCTTTTTTGGATATTTTTTTTGGTGTAAAAAAAGTATTATAAAACTACTTTCCCTGTCGACGCTGCCGTTCAGCAAATTCAGCTAACACCGCCTTCATATCCGCAGACGTTAAAGCCGGTAGCTTTTTGGTG
>Ga0307983_1001009_pt1 | contig 12939 bp, 10 predicted proteins | sample OrgLakmetagen991_FD_201845 | JGI IMG/M metagenome (GOLD analysis project Ga0307983, IMG submission 201845) | Saline water microbial communities from Organic Lake, Antarctica - #991 | ecosystem: Environmental > Aquatic > Non-marine Saline and Alkaline > Saline | place: Antarctica: Organic Lake... | reverse complement strand
TTATTAAATAGTTTATAATTCTATATTATTAAAAAAAATAAAATAAAAAGTAAATATTATTAAATAGTTTATAATTCTATATTATTAAAAAAAATAAAATAAAAAGTAAATATTATTAAATAGTTTATAATTCTATATTATTAAAAAAAATAAAATAAAAAGTAAATATTATTAAATAGTTTAAATTTATAGTTTAAATTTATAGATATAATTAGTTAAAATGTCTAATAATATCATTCATATCTTTTATTAATTTATCATTAATTACATTTTCTATAAAAAAATTTTTATTTAGTATATACATATCTTCATTTAAATAAACATTTGGTAATGTTTTAATTTGTTTAATTTCATTTTTAAAAGTTATATTAAAATCTGCTTTTATTCTTTTTACACTATCAATATTTGTATAATCATTTATATATGAATCTTTTATATGTTTATCTATTAATTTAGTTTTTTCTGTTTTCATAGTTGCAGTTGTATATTTTACACTATTTGTTGATGTTATAGATGGTGATTTATAACCTGTAGTTGTTTTAGAAGATGTTGTTCTAGGTATAGATGTTATAATTGGTGTTTTATATCCGGTTGTTGTTCTAGATGGTGTTTTATATCCGGTTGTTGTTCTAGATGGTGTTTTATATCCGGTTGTTGCTCTAGGTATAGAAGTTATAATAGGAGATTTAGATTTCTTTTTAGATGATATTTTAGATGTACTAGATGTATTAGATTTTATAGATGTAGGAAATATTGATATATCTATTTTATTATTATATATATCAGAAATAAAATTATAAAAATAATTCTTTTTTTCTTGAAAATTTTTTTTATTTTCATATTCAATATCGAATAAATCAAATAATTCTAAATCTTTATATTCATCTATTAATAAATAATTAATAATATCTATTATAATATCAACTTTAATAACTTCATTTACTTTATATTCAATTTTTAAATTATACATAATATTATAAATACGATCTAAACGTTTTTCATCATTTGCATTATATATTAAAATTAAAAGTTTACTAAAAATATATTTTGGTAAATTTTTATAATCTATAATCACTTTATCTTTTTCACTTTTCTTTTTATTTTTTGAATCAATAGTTTTTAAATTAATAAGTTTACCATTATTATTAAAATCAAATTTTATTGGTTTACCCAATTTATTAGGTATTCTAGTTTTAGATGGTGTTCTAGTTTTAGATGGAGTTCTAGTTTTAGATGGAGTTCTAGTTTTAGATGATGTTTTACTATTTATTTTATTAAATCCAAATAAATCATTTGGTAATGGATTTCCTAAATTTAGTTTAGATGTCATTGTTTATAATTTATATTTATTATTTATATTATTTAATTAAATATAATTTTTAATTATTATATTACAACATTAACAAAAATATAAAATTAAAAATTAAAAATAAATTATTTAGGTGGTTTTAAACCCCAGAAATTATCAGGTGTTTTATTTGTTTCTGGATATCCAGCACTTCTTAATATTTCTTCTTGTGTTCTAACACCATGCCATGGTTCACAATAAAAAAGAGGGCTAATACGTGGTTTTTTACTAGGTGGTGCAGGATAAGTAAGAGTTCTAAATGGTATACCTTCATCTACTTGAATAGAAATTTTTTTGTTAGATGGGGATGTTTCAGGTATTCCATTATTACAAAATTTAATATTAACATGTGGTGGAACATATAAAGTTCCTAGACCAATATAATAAGCATTTGGATATTTAATATTAAAACTAAATACTCCATTATTAACTGGAATACTTCCACGATTCGGTGTTCTATCAAAAGCTACTAATGGATCAGGATATGGTAAACCACTACCTGAAAATGATGTTCCATATGTAGGTGGAGCTGCAGCCCAAAATAAAATTTTATTAATATTAATATCATTAACATTACCAGAAATAGTAATATCACCATTTGGCATAAGTTTCATATTACCTTGACATAATTCATTATTGAAATTTTTGTTATCCCATGGTAAAACATTATTACATCTAGGTTTAGTAATATCTAAATTACTTTTAACACTACTAATAAAAGATTCGAAATTATCCATATTTGTCATTTATATTATACTTTTATTATTTTAATATATTTTTATTATTTTAATATATTTTTATATTTTTATATATTTTTATTATTTTAATATATTTTTATATTTTTATATATTTTTATATTTATTATATTATATTTTTATTATTTATTATATTATTTTATATCCAAATAATTAATTCTATATAAATAATTAAATCTATATAAATAATTAATTCTATATAAATAATTAAATCTATAAAAATATTTAATTCTATATAAATAATTAAAAATAAAATTAAAATAATTAATTATATCCAAATATTTAATTCTATAAAAATATTTAATTCTATATAAATAATTAAAAATAAAATTAAAATAATTAATTATATCCAAATATTTAATTCTATAAAAATATTTAATTCTATATAAATAATTAAAAATAAAATTAAAATAATTAAAAATAAAATTAAAATAATTAAAAATAAAATTAAAATATAATAAATGTTGTCTATTAATTCATTACATGATGAATTACTAAATAAGCAAAATAAAATTAATACAATTTACGAAGATATACTAGAAAAAATAATTATTAAAATTAAATATGTAAACTCTAAATCTAACGATTGTTTTACTGTTTATACATTAAAAAATTTTATATTTGGTATTCCAATATATAATATAAATGAATGTGGCAATTATTTACAAAAAAGATTATCTAATGCAGGATTTATAACTAAATATAATCAAAAAAATAATATATACATATCTTGGAAAATTAGACCTATCAATGAAACTATATTAATTACACATCAATATACTCAACCTACACATAATATACAATATCCTAAAATAAATGAATCATTTACATATCAAAATGAACCTAATATGTTAACATACAAAAAACAACCTTTTAACCACGACTTAAGCAAACAATTACTGTTTGAAAAATTAGATAAAAATTTTTTAAATATTACTAACCCTAATCCTAATAATTCTAATTTAACAAATTCTAACAATAATATATCTAGTTTTTATCAAAGCCCTAATCAATTTAACCATTCTAATTACCCATCTAATGATAATAATATAAAATCTATTATATACTCAACAAATAAAAAAAATACTACATCTAATACATCTAATACCTCTAATAATTCTAATAATTCTAATAATTCTAATAATTTTAATAATTCTAATAATTTTAATAATTCTAATAATTCTAATAATTTTAATAATTCTAATAATTCTAATAATTCTAATAATTCTAATAATTCTAATAATAAAAATCCTGATAATTTAGATGATTTTCTAGGAACATTATTATAAAATTTATCTAGTATTCTAGTATTCTAGTATTCTAGTATTCTAGTATTCTATTATTCTATTATTCTAGTATTCTAGTATTCTAGTATTCTATTATTCTATTATTCTATTATTCTAGTATTCTATTATTCTAGTATTCTATTATTCTATTATTCTAGTATTCTATTATTCTATTATTAAAAATTTAAAATTTAAAATTTAATACTTAATTTAAATACATTATCTACAATAAATAAAATAAATAATGATATTACAATAATTAAAATTATATCATGTGGTCTATTATTTTCAACACTATGTAATTTAGTTTCTAACATATTAATTTTAACATACAATGATTGAATTTGCTTTTTTAATAAATTTATCTGTTCCATATTTAATTTATTTTTTCCTACCTCATTATCTACATTATTAATATATTGTATATTAGATTGTTCAGAATTAGATTGTTCAGAATTAGATTGTTCAGAATTAGATTGTTCAAAATTAGATTGTGATGTATTGGGTTGTGATGAATTAGAATGTGATGAATTATATTGTGATGAATTAGAATGTGATGAATTAGAATGTGATGTATTAGGTTGTGGATATGTTTCTGAATTATCCATAGAATCTATATAATTATTGTTAAAATAATTTGAATCTAAACTAACAAATGATTCATCTACTTCATCTAAATTATGTGCCATAGGTCCTGTATCAGGTAAAGATAATCCATTACTTTTACCTTCTCTATATGGTTTATTATCTACTGAACCAAATTCTCTAACATAAGCAGGTATATTATTTAATGTTTTAGGTAATGGTTTTGGATTATTAACAGAACTAGATAAATTTATAGTATTATTACCACCAGTCATAGTTGGTATTCTTTTAGTTCTAGTAAATTTATTATGAACACCTCGTATTGTATCACCATGACTATTACCAGAAGGTGGTTTTTGTAATAAATTATTATCGTATTCTGGTCTAAAAATATCATTATCATGTTGTGAAAATTGACGTCTATCATCACTTTGTGAATAATATCCAGTTTCTGGAACTCTATCAAATTGTTTTACTGTAATTTCTCTATCCATTTGTTGACGTTGATTATTTAAATTATTTTGATTATTATTCATATCCATTTTAATTTGTTGTTCTCTAACTAATTTCATTTTATCATTTTCTACAGAATTTGTATTTTGTGATGATTTTGTTAATGGAAAATCATTCCATGCTTCTTGTAAACTACACATTATGTTAATTTTATTATTATTATTTTTTAAATTATTTAGTATTTATTAAATATTAATTATTTTTTTTTAATTTTTTAATATTATAAATTACTATATATAATTAAAATAAATAATAAAATATTTTAAATATTAACAAAATATTAACAAAATATTTAAAATAATTATAAACTAAAAATAATTACAAAATAAAAATAATAAAATAAAAATAATTAATATTTACAAAATAAAAATAAAAATGAAAAATGAAATGAAAAATGAAATGAAAAATGAAATGCAAAATAAAATGCAAAATAAAATGAAAAATAAAATGAAAAATAAAATGAAAAATAAAAAAATATTATTGACAAATAATTTAATTCATGTTATAAATTTTATTACAATAATTTTATTTTTAGGAATTATTACTAATTACACTAAATTTGTTAAATGTATTAATAATTTTATAAATATAGATTTAAATAATTCTTATATATTAACATATATATGCCTAGGTATTTATATTATAGTATCTCTAATTATTTTAAAAATTAGTTATCTAGCATCTAGTATATTATTTATAATACTAATGATTATTACCAGAAATTATTTTAAAACTTTAATATTTATTGAAAAATTTAATAATGTTAATCTAGATGAAACAAAAACTACTAATCTAGATGAAACAAGAACTACTAATCTAGATGAAACAAGAATTACTAATCTAGATGAAACAAGAATTACTAATCTAGATGAAACAAGAATTACTAATCTAGATGAAACAAGAATTACTAATCTAGATGAAACAAGAATTACTAATCTAGATGAATTAAATAATGATAATCTAGATTATGATAAGAATATAAATAATAAAGCAAAAGATTATTTAAAAAAACAAATAACTGATAATAAAAATATTACTGAATTAGAAAAAAATGTTATTAATGATATATACGATCAATATTTTTTAAATAGTGATAATTTAACAAATTTAAAAAGATTTAATGAACAAGCATCAGACTATAATCCTATAAATAATGATCAACATGTATTAGATATTTTAGATTTTTATAAATAATTCTGAAAATTAAAAATTAAATTAGAAAATATATTTATTCATCTAGATACTTATATCAAATTAAAAATTAAAAATTAAATTCTGAAAATATATTTATTCATCTAGATACTTATATCAAATTAAAAATTAAAAATTAAATTAGAAAATATATTTATTCATCTAGATACTTATATCAAATTAAAAATTATAATTATAATTCTGAAAATATATTTATTCATCTAGATACTTATATCAAATTAAAAATTATAATTATAATTCTGAAAATATATTTATTCATCTAGATACTTATATCAAATTAAAAATTAAAAATTAAAAATTAAATTCTGAAATTATATTTATTCATCTAGATACTTATATCAAATTAAAAATTAAAAATTAAATTCTGAAATTATATTTATTCATCTAGATACTTATATCAAATTAAAAATTAAAAATTAAAAATTAAATTCTGAAAATATATTTATTCATCTAGATACTTATATCAAATTAAAAATTAAAAATTAAATTCTGAAAATATATTTATTCATCTAGATATTTATATCAAATTAAAAATTAAAAATTAAAAATTAAATTCTGAAAATATATTTATTCATCTAGATACTTATATTAAATTAAGAATTATAATTATAATTCTAATTAAATTTTTAAAAATTAAAAATAAAAATAAAATATTAAATGTAAAATTATAATGTAAATAAATTAGTTAAATGATTTTTAGTAATTAGGAATGTTAAAAATGCTAATCCAGCCATTGCTATAGTTGGAAAAATAAATATACCAAAAGCCATTGTAATAAATAAAGAAAATATTACTTTATAAAAATCACCTTTGACAGCCATTAATTTATCTTTTGCAAAATTACCCATTTTCTTTAATCCTTCATTACCTTTATTTAAACCAGCATTTACTTTTTTACCAGCAGCATAAGTTCCTTTAATACCTGCTTTAGTATTTTTACCTACTCTAGAAGCAGATGCACCTAATCCATCTTTTATATTAGTTAAACCACTTTTAGGAAGATATTCACCTTTTTCTATTTTAGCATCTATATCAGATGATTTTTCCATTAAAGCTGATACATGTTTTCTTTCAGCTTCTTTAATTTGTTCAGGTGATGCTTTATTTAGTTTTAAATTTTCAATTTCTTTATTTTGTTGATTTTTTAATTTATTTAATTCTAATGTTTTTCTAAGTTCTGGGTCTTTATTAGCTTCTTTTGTTAATCCAGATTGTCTTTTTTTTGCTGCATCTGCAGCTGCTCTATTATCACTAGTTGCATATTGTGTACTAAGTTCTTTTTCTTTATTTTGTCTCATTATATTTTTTTGTTCATCTGTTAAATCTGTTCTAGCACTTAAATTTTTATTTAATGCTTCTCTAGCTTCTATTTTTTTTGATTCTTGTGATACATCTGATGCTTGAAATGGTTTAGTTAATTTACCTATTGTTGATTTACTTACTTTATCTCTAGTTGCAGATATTTTATCTTTTGTATCTCTAATTGCTTGTGTTTTTACTGCTAATCTTATAGATGAAATATCTTTTAAAGATAAACTTTTTTTGTATTTTTTCCATGCTTCTGGATCATTTTTTAATTGTGCTTTTTTTGCTTTCCATGTTTCTGCTTTACTTTTTGTTTCTAAATAATTAGTTCTTTGTTTATCTGTCATACCTGCTAATTTTTTTGTAACAATTGCAGATACACCACTTGCATCTTTTCCAGCTTGTCTATCATCAACAATTTTTTGAGCTTGTTTTGTTCTAGAATCTGTAGCATCAGTTAGTACATCTTGTTGTTTTTCTTTAATTATCGCTGCTTCTCTTTTTTTATTTGCAGATATAGTAGCTTTATTATCATTTGACATATATTTAGTGTCTAGTTTAGTTTTAAATTCTGAAAGTACATTTCTTTTTTGATTATTTGAAAATTTTGTATTTTGTTGTATATTTTTTTCAAAATTATTAAATTCTTTTAATTTTTTAGTTTGTTTTACTTCATTAGAATTTTTAAAAATATTTTTAATTTTTTCTTTTGGTTTAATACTAGATAATTTTTTTTTAAAATTTTGATAACTTCGTTTTGTTTTTGCTGTGCTTAAAGATAATTTTTGTTTTAATGATAAATCATCGCTAAATTCGTAAGTGTCGATTTTATCATTAAGAGCATTTTTTATATTTTGTTTTGTATTTCGTTTTTTAATATATTCATTTTGTTGTCTTGGTGTCATTACAGCCATTTTTTGTTTAATTCTTTTTTCTTCTGCTTTTTTTCTATTAACATTTTTAAAGTCATTTTTAAATTCTTTATCGAGTTTAGCTTTTTCTTTAGCATTTGCTTTAGCTTCTTCTGCTTTTTCTTTAGCTTCTTGTTTAGCTTTTTCTGCTTTTTCTGCTTTTTCTTTAGCTTCTTGTTTAGCTTTTTCTTTAGCAAATGATATCGTTGCAGATTTTTTTTTTGATATATGTTTTGATATATGTTTACTATTAGGTTTTATTATAGGATTATTAGGCATATTTTCTAAACCATTAAAAAATTGTTTATCAACTAGAGTACCTCCTTTTTGTATTGTAATTTTATAATTATTATCAATATTATTATCAATATTATTATTAATATTATTACTGTTATCAATATTATTATTGTTATCAATATTATTACTGTTATCACTGTTATTATTTAAATGATAATATATCATAATAATAATAAGTATTCCACCTATTATTAAAATTATATATTCAAAATTATCATAATACCATATATATAATAATTCCCACCATGTAAGTTTTCTGTGTTTTTTTTCAAGTTCTAGATATTCAACATATGAGCATCCAGTGATAAATAAATTTTTAAATTTAAAATTTTGTATATATTCTATTATCATTTTATAATTAAATATTAAATAAATTAAAATAATAAACTAAAATTTATTTAAAGTTTCATACCACCTTTTACCAAATATTTAAACATCATAAATATTAATAATAAATATAAAAATAAAGGAGCTACCATTATTAAACCTATCATTACTATAGTTAATATAAAATACATAATACTTTTAACTCTATCCACAAAAAATTGAGTAAAATTCTTAACTTGTCTACCTAAAAATCCAAATATATCTGTTGGATTAACTACACCTCCTTTCATATTATAAAAATATCTAGTAGTTGATTTTTCTATTTTTATTGTTAAAATTGCTAACACTAAACCAATTATTGTTAAATAAAATAATACATTTATATTTTTTTTTAAATAGTTAGTTATTTTCATTTTTTTAGTTATATAATCATCTAGAATAAAAATATATAACTCATCTATATTTATTTTTAAAATAGCATATAATATATTTAATTTATCTATTATTTGGAAATTTAACATTTATTTAATTGTTATAAAAATTTATTAAATAAATATTCTAATCTAGAATTATAAATTAAATTAAAAATAGAATTATAAATATTCTAATCTAGAATTATAAATTAAATTAAAAATAGAATTATAAATTTAAAATAGAATTATAAATATTCTAATCTAGAATTATAAATTAAATTAAAAATAGAATTATAAATATTCTAATCTAGAATTATAAATTAAATTAAAAATAGAATTATAAATATTCTAATCTAGAATTATAAATTAAATTTAAAATAGAATTATAAATATTCTAATCTAGAATTATAAATTAAATTAAAAATAGAATTATAAATATTCTAATCTAGAATTATAAATTAAATTTAAAATAGAATTATAAATTAAAAATAGAATTATAAATATTCTAATCTAGAATTATAAATTAAATTAAAAATAGAATTATAAATATTCTAATCTAGAATTATAAATATTCTAATCTAGAATTATAAATTAAAAATAGAATTATAAATTAAAAATAGAATTATAAATTAAATTTAAAATAGAATTATAAATATAAAAAACATCTATTTATGTTTAATAAATTAAACAATTATTGGTTATATATAATAACAATGATTTTTTTAATATTATCTATTCCACCATTAATAGAATTTATATATTGTAAATTATATTGTAAAAATAATACAAATAATCTAGATAATCTATATAATCTAGATAAATTTAATAATATTAAAAAAATTAATAATAGTAATAGTATATTATCATCTTATAATAAAAATAAAAACTTAACTAGGTCTGTGTCTTTTAATTTAAATGACGATGTTGTATATTTTAACGAACATGGATTTATTAATAAATGAAAATTAAAAACATTTTTGTAATACATAAATACATCTAGATTACTATATAAAATAAATATAAAATAAATATAAAATAAATATAAAATAAATATAAAATAAATATAATATAAATATAAAATAATATAAATATAAAATAATATAAATATAAAATAATATAAATATAAAATAATATAAATATAATAAAAATAATGAATAATACTCAATCTGTGAATAATACTCAATCTGTGAATAATACTCAATCTGTGAATAATACTCAATCTGTGAATAATACTCAATCTGTGAATAATACTCAAACAATGCAAAATGTAAGATCAGTAATGGATAATAAAATGTCAAATCAACTTATAAATACAATGGGTAATAATAAATTATTTCCTAAATGTTCTAATACTGTAGATTTTTTAACTCAATCTAGTAACTTTAAAACTGATGGTTTTGATATAGTTGGATGTAGATTAGATAAAAATACTACATTTCAAACTAGTAGTGTATATGGTCCACCATTAGCCTTTTGTAATACATATGATAAATCAAAATTACAAAAAACTGGTACTTTATGGTATCCATTAAATTAATTACTTTTTATTAATTACTTTTTATTAACTACTTTTTATTAATTACTTTTTATTAATTACTTTTTATTAATTACTTTTTATTAATTACTTTTTATTAATTACTTTTTATTAATTACTTTTTATTAATTACTTTTTATTAATTACTTTTTATTAATTACTTTTTATTAATTATAAAATATAACATAAAATATAACATAAAATATAACATAAAATATAATATAAAATATAACATAAAATATAACATAAAATATAACATAAAATATAACATAAAATATAACATAAAATATAACATAAAATATAATATAAAATATAACATAAAATATAATATAAAATATAACATAAAATATAATATAAAATATAATATAAAAATAAATAAATATAAATATATTGTTAAATTTTAAAAATTTAGTATCTAGATATGTAATATAAACTCTAGATTAAAAATTAATTTTATTAGTAAAAAAATATAAAAGTTAATAAATAAAATAATAAAAGATTTATTATATTAAAATTTTAAAATAAATAAAATAATAAAATAATTAAATAATAAAGAATGTTTTATAAATTATATTGGAAATTTATATTAAAAAATTGGAAATTATATATTATATATTTTACTTTATTATTATCTATACCATTAAGTAATACAGTAATACCACATTATTATGGTGAAATTATAAATTCTTTAAAATCTGGTAATTTTGCTAAAAGTAAAGTATTATTTTTAATATTATTATCTATCTGGATAGTAATACAAATATTTAATTTAACAAATTCATATTTAAATACATATTTAATGCCAAAATTTCAATCTTTTATTCGTCAATATTTTTTTAATAAAATTATAGATTCATATTCGGAAAATTTTAAAGAATTAGAATTAGGGCATATAATTTCAAAAATTATTAGATCACCTAGTATAATACAAAATATTTTTGTAGAAATTAGAGATTTTGTATTCCAAAACATGTTAATTGTGATATCTAATATTATATATTTATCATCTCATAATACTGAATTAGGTATAGTATTTAGTGTATGTGTATTCGCTATATATATATTATCATATTGGTATTATAAAGCATGTAATGGATTTATTCGTTCAACCGAAATTGCATATGATGATGTTCATGAAGAAATCCAAGATACATTAAGTAATTTATTATCTATTTATACATGTCAAAAAACAAAAGATGAAAAAGATAGAGTTAAAGAATTTAATAAACTTACTAGTAATACACAAATTAAAACAGGGACATGTAATAATAAATTTAGAATCATATTTAGTATTGTGTATGTAATTATATTTATGGCATTAAATTATACAGCCTTCAAATTATATAGAGATAAAAAAATTAAATTAGAAGCTATTGTATCTATATTTATTATTAATTATTCTATATTTAATTCTTTAGGTTCTTTTTACTATGATGCACATTCTTTTATGAATGTTTATACTAAAGTTAATCATATTACACAATTTATGGATTCATTACCAATTAAACCTAAAAATCAAAAAGGTGTTAAATTAGGTATTGAAAATAAAAAAGACTTTATAATTGAATTTAAAAACGTAGGATTTAAACCTGAAGGTTCTGATATTTGGATATATAAAGATTTAAATTTAACTATTAAATCTGGTGAATCATTAGCTATTATGGGTAGTATTGGAAGTGGTAAATCTACATGTATGAAATTACTTGTAAGATTAATTAATTATCAAAAAGGAAGTATTAATATAGATGGTAAATGTATAACTAAAGTTGATATAGATAGTTTAAGAAAAAATGTTATTTATGTTCCACAACATCCAAATTTATTTAACAGAACATTATGGGAAAATATATCATATGGTTTAGATAAAACAGTTACAGAAGAAGATATATATAAAATATTACGTGAAGCTAATTTAAATGATTTAGAAAGTGTTTATAAAGAAAAAATGCATAAAAAAGTTGGTAAATTAGGAACTAATCTAAGTGGTGGTCAAAGACAAGTAGTATGGTTAATTAGATGTTTATTAAATAAATCTAGAATTATAATTCTAGATGAACCAACTTCAGCATTAGATGAAAAATCTAGACGTAATATTGAAACTTTAATACAGAGATTATCCAAAAAAAGTACATTATTAATTATTACTCATGATAAAGATTTATTAAATTTTATGGATAGAATGATTTATTTTGATAAAGGAAAAGTTATTAAAGATGTTAACTTAAATGAAAATAAAAAAAAATAATATTAATATTAATATTTTATTTTTCATATTTTATTTTTCATATTTTATTTCTATCTAGATGATTTATAAAACTCTAGATTAATATTTTATTTTTCATATTTTATTTCTATCTAGATGATTTATAAAACTCTAGATTAATATTTTATTTTTCATATTTTATTTCTATCTAGATGATTTATAAAACTCTAGATTAATATTTTATTTTTCA
>Ga0307983_1001008_pt1 | contig 12952 bp, 8 predicted proteins | sample OrgLakmetagen991_FD_201845 | JGI IMG/M metagenome (GOLD analysis project Ga0307983, IMG submission 201845) | Saline water microbial communities from Organic Lake, Antarctica - #991 | ecosystem: Environmental > Aquatic > Non-marine Saline and Alkaline > Saline | place: Antarctica: Organic Lake... | reverse complement strand
TGGTAGAAAGTTGACAAGGATAACTGATGTTGAAAAATTGTCAGATGCAAATAAAGCTGGAACGAATGATTCTTTAAAATGTACTCTTATACTTATAGAGGGTGATTCGGCTAAAGCTATGGTAACGTCAGGAATATCGATTGTGGGAAAAGATCATTATGGATATTTCCCGCTAAAGGGAAAGCTATTAAATGTCAGAGATACTGCTACTCAAAAAATATCAGATAATAAAGAAGTTGAAAATATTAAAAAGATTCTTGGATTAAGACATAACAAAGATTATTCGACACCTTTAAGCCGTCAATCATTACGCTATGGAAGGATTTTGATATTAACCGATGCTGATGTAGATGGAAGCCATATCAAAGGATTGATTATGAATATGTTTCATTCTATGTGGAAGTCTTTACTGGACAATAACATATATATTACAAGTTTATATACACCTATTGTCAAGGCTATCAAATCAAAAGAAATTATTTCATTTTATAATTTAGTAGATTATGAAAATTGGAAAGAAGAGATAGGATCCACCATTAACAGATATAACATTAAGTACTATAAAGGTCTTGCTACTTCAACACCACAAGAAGCAAAAGAATATTTTAGTAATATTGATGATAAAAGAGTTGATTATGTTTATTCTAGTAAAAAGGACGATAAAGCAATAGAATTAGCTTTCTCCAAGTGTAAAAGTGATGATAGAAAAGTATGGTTAGAAAATTATGATAGAAGTAAAATTCTGGATAGTAAAAATAAAAAATTATCTTTTGATGACTTTATACACAAAGAATTGATTCATTTTTCAAATTATGATCTGGAGAGATCTATACCGTCTCTTATAGATGGATTAAAACCGTCACAAAGGAAAATCTTATATGGAGGATTTCTTAATAACCTTGATAAAAATGAACTCAAAGTAACACAATTAGGAGGAAGTATTTCTCAAAAAACAGCATATCATCATGGTGAAGCTTCGTTATACTCTGCAATAATTAATTTAGCTCAAAATTATGTAGGATCAAATAATATAAATCTATTCGAACCTAAAGGTAGTTTTGGTTCAAGACTGGAAGGAGGAAAAGATTCTGGTGCACCAAGATATATTTGGACTAAATTTGAACCATTAACAAGTATTATATTTAATGCTGAAGATAATAATGTTCTAGATTATAATGATGATGATGGTGATAGTATAGAACCAGTTATATATTATCCTATTATCCCGATGATTCTTGTTAATGGATCGAAGGGTATAGGAACGGGGTTCTCAATGGAGATTCCCTGTTATAACCCTCTTGATGTAATCAAAAATATTAGATTAATGATATTGAATAAAAAAATAAAAGAAATTCATCCATGGTGGTATGGCTTTGAAGGAACCATTACAAGCATAGAAGATTATTATGAAATAAAGGGGAAATATACATATAGCAAAAAATATAATAGAGCAACTATAACCGAATTACCAATTAGTTCATGGACAGCTAATTATGTAACATTTCTAAATCAAATGGTTGCAAGTAAAAAGATCAAAGATTATAACGACAAGAGTGGATATATTAATATTTATTTCGAAATTGATTTAAATAACGATTATGAGTTCGATACAGAAAACTTTGAGAAAGAATTTAAATTGATCAAAAAGTATTCTATTAAAAATATGCATTTATATTCTTTTAATCGTCAAGTTAGAAAATATAGTAATACTACTGAAATATTTAATGAATATTTTCAACCAAGATTAGATTTATACTACAAAAGGAGAAAATATCAACTTGATAAATTACAAAGTGAGCTTGAACTCGTTAGCAATAAAGTAAAATTCATTTATCTTGTTATTGAGGACAAGTTAAAGATAAATAAAAGAGGTAAAAATGAAATTTCTGAGGATATTGAAAAAAATCATAAATTGATTAAAATTAATAATTGTTACGATTATTTATTACATCTTCCCATTTATAGCTTGACCAAAGAGAAGATTGATGAGTTAAATAAAAAAAAGGCAGAAAAAGAAAATCAATACCAGAATCTTTATAAGAAAACTCCTGAAAATATCTGGACAGAAGAGTTAGATGTATTAGAAAATGAATACAATAAATGGATTAAAGAAAAAGAAAAAAGAATTGAGGAAGAAATGGAAAATGAAGCTGAAAACAAAGCTAAGGATAAGAAAAAGAAAATCACTAAAAAATGATTAAAAATATTATAGAGATAATTTTATCAATTAATAATACACTAATGAATACTTCTCAACAATCTGAAATCGATATATTTTGTACTAATAGAGATCAAGTATTAAATGCTATCAAGATTGGGCAATTATCATCTTACCAAAGTATTAAAAATGTGTCACACAGGTTTAAGAAAGATAAAGAAATAGCATTAATAGCCATAAAACAAAATCAAGAATCTTTATCATCCATAGCAGCAAATCTTTGGGATGATAAGGAAATCATACTGGAAGCAATTAAAGTAAATGAATTTAACTTAAATTTTACTTCATACAGACTCCGTAATGATGAACAAGTTGTTATGGAAGCTGTCAAAAAAGACGGAACCATGTTAAGGTTTGCATCAGAAAATCTTAGAAATAATAAAGAAATGGTATTAAAAGCTATACAGTATGATGAAAATGCTGTCTGGTTTGCATCAGAAAATATGCGGAATAATAAACAAGTTATGATGGAAGCTATAAAAATAAACTGGGATATGTTAAAGTTTGGTTCAGAAAATATTAGGGATGATAAAGATATTGTAATGATTGCTGTTAGACAAAATGGAAAGGTTATAGAATATATATCGGAAAATCTTAGTGATGATAAAGAAGTAATAATGGAGGCTATTAAAAATGGCAATAACGATGACGATTATGTCAATAGTGACTCTACCAATAATGATTGTATCCTAAAATATGTATCAGAAAATCTCCGCAAAGATAAAGAAATAATACTTGAATCTATTAAAAAATTTGGAAGTGATGCTATATATTTTGTATCTAAAAATTTATATAATGATAAAGATGTAATGATGGAAGCTGTTAAAAAAAGCGGTCATTGTATAAAATATGCATCAGAAAAACTTTCTAATGATAAAGATCTGGCAATGATTGCCGTCAGAGATGATGGTCAAAATCTAAGATATATATCAGACAATCTTTGTGACGATAAGGAAGTAGCAATGGAAGCTGTTAAAAATGATGTAGAAGCATTAAGATTCATATCAAGAAATCTTCGGAACGATAAAGATATAATAATAGAATCTATTAAACAAAATCCAGAGTATATATTATTTGGATCTGAAAAAGTTCATGGAGATAAAGATGTAATAATGGAAGCTGTTAAATATAATGGAAATCTTTTAAAACATGGATCTAATACCATTCGCAATGACAGAGATATTGTAAGGGAAGCTGTTAAACAAAACAAAAATGCTTTAAAATATGCTTCTGAAAACATTCGGAGCGATACTCAAGAAATCATTCCTAATAGTACTCAAGAAATCATTCCTAATAGTACTCAAGAAATCATTCCTAATAGTACTCAAGAAATCATTCCTAATAGTACTCAAGAAATCATTTCTAATAGTACTCAAGAAATCATTCCTAATAGTACTCAAGAAATTATAACCGAAGGAATAGATTTAACATCATTAGAATATGCATCAGACACTATTCGTAACGATAAAACAACAGTAATGAAAATTATTAATTCAAATAAAGATTTTTGGGATAATCCTTTACAGAAAATGAATGGTAAAGAAATAATATTTCTTAGAGATCATCGCGAAAGTTGGAAAGTATTAGAATTCGTATCTGATAATCTTCGTGATGATAAAGATATAATGTTAAGTTGTATAAGTCAATATCCTAGGTCTATATTATATGCATCTGACAACCTTCGCAGCGATATGGAGGTAGCATTAAAAGCCATTGAAAGTATTTGGATATTAGCAGAACATGTATCGGAAAATATTTTGAATGATAAAAATTTAGCGATTAACCTTCTGAAGGAAGATGAAACAGCTTTATATTTTCTGCCTAAAATCTTTAGAAATGACAAAGATGTAATGCTACAAGCTGTTAAATCTCATCCAGATTCTGTAGGATACGCCTCAGAAAATCTGCATAATGATAAAGATATAATGATGGAAGCTATAAGAGGTCATGGAGGGCTTATATGGTATGCCTCAGAGAAACTCCGTAATGATAAGAAATTAGCCATGATGGCTGTCAAACAAAAAGGGAGTTTTCTGAAGTATTTATCAGCCAAACACCGCAATGATAAAGAAATTGTTATGGAAGCTATTAAGAAAGATGGATCTTTGATACGTTTTGCATCAGAAAATATTCGTGATAATAAAGAAATTATTAATGATATTATTAAACAAAAATCTTCTTTTTTAGGTTTTGCATCAGAAAGACTTTTAGACGATAGAGATCTAGTTATGAAAGCTGTTAAAAAAGACTGGACGGTTATAAAAGATGGTATGATCTCAGAACATCTGTTGAATGATAAAGACATTATGATGGAAGCTATCAAACAAGATCCAGATGCTTTTCTATACTTACCAGAAAAACTTCGTAATGATAAAGATATTATTATGGAAACCGTTAAAAAAGAATCTAAATATTTACAGTTTGCTCTGGAAGGGGTTCGTAATGATAGAGACGTTATATTGACCGCTGTTAAGAATAATAAAGTTCAATAAAGTTTGCATCAGAAAATCTTCTTAATGATAAATCAGTTATTATGGAACTGATTAAATTAGATCCATTGTTATTGGAGTTTGCATCAGAAGATCTTTGTAATGATATGGAAGTCGTAATGGAAGCTTTTAAACAAGATGAAAGAACAATTGTATTTGCATCAAAGAGTATTAGAAGTACAATTGTTTAATTTTGTTCATTTATATATAATTGAACTGAATCTAGTCTAATAAAAACGTTATATATTAATTTATACTATTATGTTTGCTAATAAAATCAAAAATAAAAATATTGAAATTATTTCTATTACTAGGAAAATTGGAAAACTCTTATATAAACATGATCTTGTTTATAAGATCAAAATTTACTTATATGAATATGAAATTTATTATATAGAAAATAATAAACTACATTCAATTCCAAATAATAGTATTGTTACTTGAATTATTGAAGTATTTCATAAATTGATAGATTACTATATTTTGGCAATCTCTCTGACATGATATTATTTCCTTGTTTAATATATTATTATCTTATTAGAAGATATTTAACTTTATTTAATACTTTACTTTTAAATATACTAAACATATATAAAAATAATAATAAAATAATGACAGTATTATTTTATTATTATAACCAAACAAATTAATAAAAATTTAATATTAGAAACTATGAAATTTATATTTTTTTCTATATATGAATATTTATCAGAAGATTTACATGAAGATATAGATATTATTCTTACACTAATAAAATATAATCATACAATTATTTCCAAACTATCAAAGAAATATACTCAAAGTAAAGAATTCATGATAAAAGCTATAGAATATAATGGAGATTAAGCTTGAAAATATTTTCAAGATATTGATTATAAATATTATGAAATAGTATTGGTAGCATATAAAAATGATAGTGAATCGCGTAGATATATACCTAAGATATTTTTTAAGAAATAGAAATATTATATCTGAACTTTTTAAAAATAATCACATTAATGAATCCCATCAAGATATTATTAAATATTATTCTAGTGATAAAGAAATAATATTAAAATTTATTGATAAAAAATATATAGGTGTATTACAATATGTATCAGAAAATATTCGTGATGATAAATAAATATTATTAGCTGCTGTAAGTTGCCGTAGATTTGTATTACAATATGCTTCAGAAAATCTTCGCAATGATAAACAAGTAGTATTAGCCGCTGTAACTAATCATGATGCAGTATTAAACCATTATTTGAAAAATCTTCTCAAGTATAAATATAAATGTGTATTACAATATGCTTCAGAAAATCGTCGCAATGATAAAGAAATTGTATTGGAAGCTATTATACAGAATAGATTGGCTTTATAATATCTAAGTAGTAGGTTTAAAAATGATGGTGATGTTGTAAATAACTCATTATATGGTAATGAAAAAATATAGTTTTTTAAAAAAAAAGATGTAATTTAAATAATATAGTATTTTTATGATAATTATATCTACGTATGTATATAATGGATAATTCAGAATTTAAAGAGAAATATTTAAAGTATAAAAATAAATATTTAGAAAATAAGAGTCTTCAGAGAGGTGGTGCTAGTCCAGACGATGAGACGACAACACTAGCAGTTATCGAAAACTATTTGATAGCTGCTGATGCCACAAATAAAGCAGCAGAAGCTACAAACTCAATAGGAAAACTTATACATGGAATAATTGATAAGAGTGATTTTAGCATTACTCCTCATTTAAAAACAATGATAAAAGGTGCTAATACAGTAGCAAATATAGGAGTAACGAAAACTCAAGAAACAGTAGATAAGGTTGAAGAAGCTAGAACAAAAGCAAAAGAAGATAAAGCAAAAGCAGAAACAGAAGCAGGAGCAGCAGGAGCAACAGGAGCAGGAACAGCAGGGTCACAGCCGGCACCAGGTGACGCAGGATCACAGACGCCAACAGCAGGAACACCAACACCAACACAAGCAGCACAAGCAGCACAAGGAGCAGCAACAGGACCATACAGAACAAGAACAACAGCAGACATAGCAGCAGCAAGCGCAAGAACAGCAACATCAGCAGCACAGGATGCACATAGAAGAGCACGCTACTATAGATAGTTATATTGTCCCATATCACAACCAATATTTTTACTAAAATTTTACTATTTATATTAGAAATGAATAAAATCATATCTAACATTATCAAAAAATGATTTATAAAATAGCATTGAAAACAGTCAATATTAGCTAAAATATAATATATATATTTTTTTTTAAAATTACAATATTATATTTGTTTATTTTTTTCCTCATCAATTTCTACTATATAAATAATTCAATGAATACTCTAATTTATTGAATTATCCTCTTAATTTACACATTAATTTAATATCATACCCTCTATCATCCTTAACTATATTACATTTTCAGTTACAAAATTAACAATAAATTATTCAACAAATATAGAAAACACTCTAAAAATCTATTATATTTCATGCATTAAAAATATAAATCCAAATCAAATCATCATAAAACAATAAATTCTAGCTAAAAATAGGCTTTATTCAATAGTCTTAATAAACAGAATATATATCGTCGCTAAAATAAACTATTAATAAAAATTGATAATTTTATCACTTAAGTAATCAATTAATTCTTCCAAGATCACTCTATTCATTTAGCTAAAATCCTCACTAAATTGTTTTCCTGGAGTATATTATTATCATTAATAATGTTCGCCCAACAAATAGAAGAAAAGAATATCACAATTATAGGGATTACTGGAGAAATCATTCCTGGTAAAGATTATGGAAAGATAACAAAATTGTTTTGTAATAGAGACATTGTATATGAATCAGAACTTGTCTGTATATATAGCGGAACCTTATACTGCAACCAAGAAGATTATTATTATTTTGGCAATAATAATATCCCCTCTACAGATGAAAATAAAATCCTAAATTCTATTGATGCTTTATATTTTGTGAATGTAAAAATTAATAATATTAAATATATTCCTCATAATTCGGTTATTAATGGTATGTATGGACATATGTTTCCAAAACAGATACCTAGAAATATATTTAAGCATTATAAAACAATTACGTTCGAAAATAAATATATTATTTATAGAGATTTATATTATTACTGTCTCTGTATAAAATTAATATCATCACAACATATAATAGAAAATTATGATCTTGTGATAAAATTGTACAATAATGATATTCCAATCATTATTGAATTGATTAAATGTTACTGTAGATCTAATTTATTTCAATCAATTAATAAAAAAAATGAGGATATTATTATAGAAAATATTTTATTTTTTGATAAGGTTAAAAAAGATATAGATCCCTCAATCCATGATTATTTTGAAGATTTATCTTTTTCTAACTTTCAAGCTAGATTAGAAAAAGATAAAAATAATATAATAGGTGACATATTATGTAATATATATGATATATCAATTTATGAACAATATGGTAGCATTATAAATGAATATAAAAAAATTCTTGATTATGATACATGTAAAAGTCTTATATTAGAAACTTACAAATTTGATTTCAATATATTTTATTGTGTAGAAGATATAGATATAGCAAAATATTTATTATCTATTCAAGACAATGTAAAAATTTATAATATTAATCCCAAACTTATTGTAGATAATGAAATACTAATACTAGCAATATCTAACCATTCTCTATCATTACAACATATACCACAAAATTATCATACCAGAGAAATGATAATAGAAGCATTTAAAAATGACTATAAAGATATAAAATATGCATCAACTTTATTTTCTGATGATATTGATTTTTTGTATAAAGTGATTGATATTAGTGGACAATTCTTGAAATATGCCTCACCAAGACTTCGTGATAATAAGGATTTGGTATTAAAAGCAATTGAATTTTCTAATTATAATGTTATATATGCCTCAGAAAGACTTAATAATGATCATGATATTATAAGAAAAATAAATGATTTCAAAAGAAGAGAAAATATATACAATGTTTATTGATATAACAATTAAAAAGTAAATATTTACTTCCCATCATTTCTGTTGTAATTAAAAAATGATAAAATTATTATTATATAAATAGTATATAAACTTTCCATATCCATGTTCGCTCAACAAATTAAACACAAAAAAATTACTATCAAATCTTTATTTGGTGATGATATACTTGAAAAAGATTATGGAAAACTAAAATATTTGATTCATAATAACAATATTATATATTCAATAATGATATGTATTGGTTTCAATAGTGAGGTAAGACCTATTCCTGACGTAAGCCCCACAAATCTTAATAATTATAATTTCTTTGATGTATATTCAGTAAGAGTATTAATAAATAAAATTAATAATATTTCAGATGAAAGCATCGTTTATGGTATCTATGACAATATAATTCAGCAATATTCATCTATATACATGTATAATTATATAGATTCCAGATACAAAAATATATTTGAAGAATTCAAAACAATACACATAATTTACAGAGATTTATTTTATTATCTATTAAGTATCAAAAAAATAGATATAAATTTTATAGAATCTAATTTTAACAAAATAATCAGTTTATATAACGATGATATAGAAATCATTATCGAATTGATAAAGATGTATATTTTAAGCAATTCGAGGACAGAAAAGAAAGATTTACAGTTTATTAATAAAATCAAAAATAAACTTGATACATATGTCTATTATTACTTTGAAGATATAACTGCTAATAATTTCTATAGAAAATTTGAAAATGATACAAAATATTATCTAGGAGAAATGTTGAACAATATCCATAAAAAATATAGCAATGATCGTTATAGAGATCAACAAACTTACGAAAATATAGTCTATGAAACTAAAAATAAATTTGATTTTAATGCATATAATGACTTGATAAAACAATGTTATAAATATGACCATCGTATATTTTATGGATTAAGTAATGAAATATTTGGTGAATATGTATTTGAAGAAAATAAAAATATCGTGTTAGAAATACTATCCAATCCACTTGGTATAAAGCTGTTATATGTACCAGATAACTATTGTAAAGATAGGGTAATTATGCTGGAAATCGTTAAAAAATGCCTTATCTCTATACTTTATATTTCAGATGAATTTAAAACAGAGGAAATAATATTAGAAGCAATTGATGCGAATTATAACGAACTATCATTTGCTCCATATAGTTTTCGCAATAATAAACAAGTTGTAATGAAAGCTACAAAAAAAGATTGGCACGCATTCATATATGCATCTGAAGATCTTCGCAATGATGAGAATGTAATGTTAGAAGCAATTACTATTAATGGAAATACATTTATATATGCATCAGAAACAATTCGCGGAAATAAAGAAATTGCATTAAAAGCAATTAGAAATAATGGATATATTTTGCAAGATGTTTCAAACAATCTCAATTATGATAGACAAGTTGTATTAGAATCTGTAAAATATTATGGAGTATCATATAAATATGCTTCAGAAAATCTTCGTGATGATAAAGAAATAGCTTTAATGGCTATAAATACATCTGACAATGTTTTAGAATATGCTTCTGATACCCTTCGTGATGATAGACAAGTTGTATTAAATGCTGTTAAAAAATCCGTAGTTAATTTATTTTATATGTCTAGTATATTTTATAACGATAAAGAAATAATAATAGAGGCAATTAAGCATGATCCTTTTCAAGCCATCCGACATGCCTCAGAAGAACTTTGTCATGATAAAGATATTGTCTTAAGTATAGTATCAACTAATTGGTATGATTTATATTTTGATACACAGGATGTTTGGAGTGATTGGGAATCAATCTTAGATAATATTAAGAAAAATAAATATTATCTAAAATTTCATACTGGAATATATGAAAATGAATCATATATAGAAGTTGTAGAAAAACCAGCATTTTATCATAGTGTATTTAAACTAATTTTCAATTCATTTTGTTCGTGTTTCTCCTAGATAATACTCACACGATTATTTATAATCATGCTCAAACGTATATTTTTACACATCTTTTATTCGACTTGGGCTTGTTGTTACCATCACTTTCTTTTGTTGATTTATTAGTAGAATTAGTATTTTTCGAATCCAATAATTTTTGGTTTGCAGCTTTGACAGCATTTTCTTTAACTACTTTTTCTTTTGCAGCTTTAATAGCTTTTTCCATTTCGAACTCTTTTAATTGCCTTTGTAGTCTTCCCATCATACCTAAACTTTTTACAGCTGATGGATTTTGCTTTAATTTCGCATCTTCTAGCGCATTTTTCTTTTTAAATTCTTTTAATTGATCTTCTAAATTTTTGACTAAATTTGATCCTGTTAAATCTGCTGTATTTTGTTTGGTTTGTGCCAATTTTGACGCTTCCAAAGCTTTCTCTTTTTTTAATTCTTTCAATTGATTTTCTAATATATTCATCATATTTAATCCTTTTACATCTGACGGATTTTGTGTCGATTTTAATTTATTTAACTGTTTTTCTAAATTATTCATCATATTTAATTCATTTTCATTTTGTTTGGTTTGTGCCAATTTTGACGCTTCTAAAGTTTTCTCTTTTTTTAATTCTTTCAATTGGTTTTCTAATATATTCATCATATTTAATCCTTTTACATCTGACGGATTTTGTGTCGATTTTAATTTATTTAACTGTTTTTCTAAATTATTCATCATATTTAATTCATTTTCATTTTGTTTGGTTTGTGCCAATTTTGACGCTTCCAAAGTTTTCTCTTTTTTTAATTCTTTCAATTGGTTCTGTAACATATTCATCATATTTAATCCTTTTACATCTGACGGATTTTGTGTCGATTTTAATTTATTTAACTGTTTTTCTAAATTATTCATCATATTTAATTCATTTGTATTTGAAGGATTTTGCGCTATTTTTTTAACCTCTGAAATTTTCTCTTTTTTCAACTGATTTAATTGGTTTTTTAATATACCCATCATTAAATCTTTTTTAATGTCTGATGGATCTTGTGTTACTTTTGATTCCTTTAAAATCTTCTGTAATTTATCCATCATACTTAATTCTTTCATATCTGAAGGATTTTGTGTTGATTTTATTGTTTCCAAAGATTTTTCTCTTTTTAATTCTTTTAATTGTTTTTCTAGCTTATCCATCATACTTAATTCTTTTACATCTGAAGGATTTTGTGCCATTTTTGTTGCTTTTAAAACTTTCTGTAATTTTTCCATTGTACTCAATCCATCCAGATCTATTGGGTTCTGTTGCGGCCAATTTGACCGGTTCTGTTGCGGCCAATTTGACCGGTTCTGTTGCGCCATATATCTTGACTCCGAATTCTTTTTTCTTTTTAATTCTTTTAATTCTTTTTCTAATTTTTCTACTTCACTCAATCCTTTCATACTTGATGAGTTATTTTCTAGTTCTATTTTTCTTAATTTATATTGTAATTCAGAGATTGGAGAATTTTCCTCATTTTGTAATTTTAACATTTTTTCATTTAATTTTCTCTTAACCACTTCTTCAACTTTCTCCTGTATTTTTTGTTCTATTTTTCTCATTTTCTCCGGTCCAAATGTTTTATTTTTTTCTTTATATTTTTTTTCCATAATTTCTTCAACTTTTTGTTGTATTCTTTTTTCCATTTCTTTCATCTTGGTATAATCTAATAAGTTTTCATTTTCCTTGAAATTTTTTTCCATATCTCTTTGACTTTTATGTTCCACTAATTTTTCCTCTTCACTTTGTTTATTTTTATCAATTGATAAAAATTTTTTTCTGTAATCTTTTATAGTATCGATGATTTTATTTTCAATATCTAGTGAACATTTTTCAACACATTTATAATTTTTTTCATTAATAGTAATACCACCACATTTTTTTTCACAACAGGAATTCAAAGGTAAATCGTTGTTGACATTTCTGATAAGTCGTGGACGTACATATTTATTTATCCATGTAATATAAGTACTATTCATAGCATCATAATTAATAGCATGATTATGTCCATGCATAAGAAAAATCATATTATTAAATAATTTTATAATACGATTTACGCGTTTTTCATATATATGATTAAAATGGGCTTCTGTCATATTACTCATACACTTAAATACATTGTCACTAATTGCGTTTGATACTTTGTTAATTGCTTCCATAATTTGCATTCTTTTTTGTAACATCTTAACTTTGGTAATTCCTTCTGCTGCAGGCTTACTCAAGCCACATAATCTTTGGTATCTTTTATTTACAA
>Ga0307983_1001007_pt1 | contig 12959 bp, 13 predicted proteins | sample OrgLakmetagen991_FD_201845 | JGI IMG/M metagenome (GOLD analysis project Ga0307983, IMG submission 201845) | Saline water microbial communities from Organic Lake, Antarctica - #991 | ecosystem: Environmental > Aquatic > Non-marine Saline and Alkaline > Saline | place: Antarctica: Organic Lake... | reverse complement strand
ACAGTTATGGTATCTTCCTGAATTCTAAATTCAATACCTATTCCATCAAACTCTCCTTCCAAAGGATCATTCATTGCCGCATAGTCTTGTTTAGGAATATAATAGGAATGGGGGTCTAAATTTTGAAGAATTTCACTAATCGTTTCCTCTACAATTTCTTGAGACCTTACTGTATCTACGTAATCACTATTGATGTAACTGATAATTTGCTGCAATTTATCGTTTTGGGTAAACTCCGTTTTAGAAAATAGAGCAGCCTGGTTATGCCCTCCCATGTTTTTACCTAAATACACCCCGATGGCCAAAGCAATGGCAATAAAAATGGGCATTGCTATCAATAATTTGTTAGATTTCATCTACTCTTCTATGTTTGCTATGTGTTCGATTTCCACTCCTGCTTTCTCTAAAAACTTTAATCCCGAGTCGTCTTTGTACGATTTTAAATAAACCACTCTCTTTATTCCCGATTGCAGCACTAATTTACTACACTCCCTACAGGGAGATAATGTTATATAAAGCGTTGCACCATTAGAATTGTTCGTCGACTTAGCCACTTTCATTATGGCATTCGCCTCTGCATGCAAAACGTACCACTGTGTTTTATTATTATTGTCCTCACAACAATTATCAAACCCGGTGGGTGTTCCATTGTAACCGTCAGAAATAATCATGCTGTCTTTTACAATCAATGCTCCAACTTGCTTGCGTTCGCAGTGTGAAAGAGAACCCCATTGCAATGCCATTCGCAAATACGCTTTATCGTATCGGAGTTGCTTTTCTTTTGTTTTGTAGTCGATGTTCATTTTTTAATCTTCAGATTTTGAGACCCTAAGACAGTTAGACTATGAGATCTTGAGATGAGTAAATTTTCTATTAACTTTTTGGCCAACAGTTGTTTTATTTCAATTTGAACTTAAAGCTCTTAGCCATTTTTTGGAACTCTGCTATCATTGTTTCTATTTCTTGGAACTGTTCTTTGCTTAGATATTGTCGTTCTAAAAAAATCAAAAGCTGAGTTTCTAGTTCAAAAGAAGAACCTAGAGCAATATCAATAAAATGGGAAAAAGATTTATCCGATCTTGAAGAACCATCAGCAATATTACTTGGAATAGAAACAGAACAACGACTTATTTGAGAAGAAATTCCAAATTTTTCATCATTCGGAAAGTTCCTAATTACGGAATAACTCTTGGAAGAAATCTTCATCCCCAATTCCCATATTTTTAGTTTTTTATAATCGTGACTCATTTCTACATTTTCAATTTAAACAAGCAATTCACTAAATCCTGTCGTAACACTCCAAACTCTCCAAAAAAATCCAACACCCTGAAAACTTAATTCTCGCACCTTCTAAATAGTCTCAAGATCTCACAGTCCCACAGTCTTAAAATCTTACCATCTTATAGTCTCACAGTCTCATCATCTCATAGTCTCATCATCTAATGGTCTATATAGTCTCAATATGGCTTACCACCACTTTCGCAAAATACCGATGCTCCAAGATCTGAATCTTTTCTGCTAACTCTTCTACCGTTTGTCCTTTTGTGATTTCACATTTAGCTTGAAACAAAACTTCTCCTTTATCAAACTCACTATTTACTAAATGAATAGAAATTCCGCTTTCCGTTTCACCTGCAGCTAAAACAGCTTCATGCACTAACCTACCATACATGCCTTTACCGCCATACTTGGGAAGCAGCGAAGGGTGTAAATTAAATATCTTGTTCTCAAACGACTCTATCAATATAGGTTCTATTTTTCGCAGAAACCCGGCCAATACAATCCATTGTATTTTACGTTGAAGTAAAAATTCCAAAATCTCCTTCCCTTCTGCAAAAACTGAGTTCGGAAAATAATGAATCGGCACGCCTAATTGATTCGCTACTTGATATATGCCAGCTTCTTTTTTGTTGGTTACTAGGCAATCTACTTGTATTTCGCTTTGCCTCTCGGCTAAAAACTCAAGAATTCTACACGCATTACTGCCTGTACCTGATGCAAAAATGGCTACCTTGGACATGTTAAAAAAATCAAGTGTCAAATTTAGTTTAAATCGCTCTGTGAGTAAAACAAAACCACCAAAAGAAGGCTTTAATTTTTACGAGCCGAATAATTTCAGTGAAGACCAAGTCAAGGATAGAAGCGCGCAGTTTTTTCACGAGCTAAATAGCAGGCGTTCCATCCGAGAATTTTCCAACCAAGAAATTCCCGAAGGAGTAATCGAGAACATCCTAAAAACAGCCTCCACTGCACCATCTGGAGCCCACAAACAACCTTGGTTTTTTGCTGTAGTAAATTCAGCGGCCATGAAAAAAAAGATTCGAGAGGCAGCCGAGAAAGAGGAATATGAGAACTACCATGGCAGAATGAGCGAAGAATGGTTAAAGGACTTAGAAAAGTTCGATACCAACTGGCAAAAGCCATTTTTGGAGATTGCTCCGGCACTAATTGTGATTTTTAAACAAACGTATGAAGATACTGCAGACGGAAAAGCGAAGAATTATTATGTGAACGAATCGGTAGGAATTGCCGCAGGTATGCTCATTTCTGCAATTCATCATGCAGGATTAGTTACGCTAACACATACTCCAAGTCCATTAAATTTTTTGGCAGATCTGCTGGACCGTCCAAAAAACGAAAAGCCTTTTCTTTTACTTCCTATTGGTTTTCCTGCAAAAGAAGCGCAAGTTCCTTTGCTAGAAAGAAAGCAACTCACTGAGATCATGAAAGAATATTAAGAAATAACACACTTAAAAAAAGCATCTGAAGAGTAAGATAATTTCGTTTGTGTACATTGAACGAAATTTAGCTGAGAGGCAAGAATAAATTATTAACCTTGCAGTGAAAATAAATTTTGATATTCTTTCAAGAAGGATTTTCTTTGCAACTTAAATTAAAATTAAAAAAGATGGCAGATACAGCATCAAGAGTAAAAGCAATTATCGTTGATAAATTAGGCGTTGAAGAAAGTGAAGTAACAGTAGAAGCGAGTTTCACCAATGATTTAGGTGCCGATTCATTAGACACTGTAGAGTTGATAATGGAGTTCGAAAAGGAGTTTAACATCGCTATCCCTGACGATCAAGCAGAAAAAATTGCAACAGTAGGCGATGCAATTACCTACATCGAAGGAAATAGTAAATAATTAATTCTCTAACAATGGAGTTGAAGAGAGTTGTAGTAACCGGAATTGGCGCAATTACGCCAATTGGAAACACCGTTGATGAGTATTGGAAAGCATTGATAGATGGGAGGAGCGGTGCTGCTCCCATCACTCAATTTGATGCTTCCTTATTTAAGACGCAGTTTGCCTGCGAGGTTAAAAATTACGATCCCAACGATTTTTTTGATAGAAAAGAATCGCGCAAGCTTGACCTTTTCGCACAGTACGCTATGGTAGCCACAGATGAAGCTATTGCTGATTCAGGGTTAAACATGGATACTGTTGATAAAGATCGATTTGGTGTGATTTGGGGAGCAGGCATTGGAGGCTTAAAAACGTTTCAGGACGAAGCAATAGCATTTGGCCTGGGAGACGGAACTCCACGATTCAATCCATTCTTTATTCCAAAAATGATTGCAGATATCGCTCCAGGCCATATCTCTATCAAACATGGACTAAGAGGACCAAACTTTACAACTGTCTCCGCTTGTGCATCCAGCACAAATGCAATCATAGATGCAGTTACTTACATTCGGTTGGGTAAAATGAATCTTTGCGTTGCAGGTGGCTCAGAAGCTGCTGTAACGGAAGCAGGAATTGGAGGGTTTAACGCTCTTCAAGCACTTTCCAAAAGAAACGACGACCCAACAACAGCTTCTAGACCTTTTGACAAAGACCGCGACGGTTTTGTTTTAGGCGATGGTGGTGGATCCCTAATCCTAGAGGAATATGAGCATGCAAAAGCCCGTGGTGCAAAAATTTACGCAGAAGTTGTAGGCAGTGGCCTATCGGCTGATGCATACCACATGACTGCTCCACATCCGGATGGATTGGGAGCAATGAATGTGATGAAGTATGCGCTGGAAGATGCAGGTATGAAACCAGAAGACATTGATTACATTAACGTTCATGGTACTTCTACTCCACTTGGAGATATTGCAGAATCAAAAGCAATTGGAGGAGTTTTTGGAGAACACGCGTACAACCTCAACATTAGCTCAACAAAATCCATGACAGGTCACTTATTAGGTGCTGCCGGTATTATTGAAGCTATTGCTTGTATCTTATCCGTAAAAAACGACATTGTACCTCCTACCATCAATCACTTTACCGATGACGAGGAGTTCGATTCCAAACTAAACTTTACATTCAATAAAGCTCAAAAACGAGAAGTTCGGGCTGCATTAAGTAACACGTTTGGTTTTGGAGGACATAACGCTTCTGCAATATTCAAAAAGATTTAAGCATTGAGTCTATTTAGGGGAATTCAGTATTTTCTTCTTTCTGACAACAGCAAACAAAAAACTTTACGGCAAATCTTGGGGTTCTTCCCGAAGAACTTCTCTCTATACGACCAAGCGTTTACCCATAAATCTGTGGTAAACGACACTGCAGATTCCGACAGAGTAAGCAATGAGCGCCTAGAATTTTTAGGAGATGCAATACTTGGGGCTATCATAGCTGAATATTTCTTTCAAAAATTTCCATTTGAAGACGAAGGGTTCTTAACAAAAATTCGTTCTAAATTAGTTAGCCGAAACTTCTTAAATCAACTTTCTGTTGATATTGGTTTAGATACTTTTTTAGAAACTTCAGTCAACCTCAACCGATCCAAATCTATATTTGGCGATGCCTTTGAAGCTCTAATTGGAGCCATTTACCTAGACAAAGGCTACGAGCAGTGTAAGAAGTTTGTGGTACAAAAAATCATTAAGGACTACATTGACATTGACGAGTTGCTTGCAACAGAGACAAACTTTAAGAGCAAATTAATAGAGTACTCGCAAAGCAAGAAAATAAGCTATAAGTTTCAGACAACCGCTGTTGAAACTGAAAGCATTAAGTTTTTTAAGTGTGAACTTTTTGTAGGCCATGCAAATCCAATTATTGGAGAAGGTAACTCAAAAAAAAGAGCCGAACAGGAAGCTGCTCGACTCTTTTTTGAAAAGTTTTAATTCACGAAAGGCATTTATTTTAACTCTGCTAATACTCCTTTTAATCCTTCAATCACATCCACCTCAACGGAATCAATATCCTTTAAGACAGCCAAATCATAAGTAATCCAATCACCAAGATGGATTAAATACAAAGCTTGTTGAATCTTTTCTTCGCCCTTTGCGTAAATCTCATTCACGTTACTCGTGTATTTCCCTGCAACTTCTTTGGTTTTTTCAATTCGAGCAGTATTTCTGTAATACTCGTCTTTTGATCTAAAAAATACCGCGGCTAAGTCTTCGTTTTTTGTTCTCCATCCAACCAACTCGTTATGATTCATTTCAGGAATAACATGGTGAGAAGCTAGCATCTTAGAGTTTTCAGCAATTTGCTGTCTAAAGCGCACTGCAACTCCTTCCATAGGCGCCTCCGTATAGATAATTGGGAAAGTACCGTGAAGTTTCTTAGCTAAACCTTTTGCTTCTGCTTGAATTGAATCTTCTTCAGCATCGATTAAGGTAATTGCGCTTTCAATTTGTCCACTAAAATCATCGCTTATTAAGCCATATTGATGTAAAACGTAGAACAACTGGGGAAAAGATAATCCAAAGGCTGCTCTTGGAGGAAAACCTCCTTTGATTTGAATCATGTTGTGATTGTTCTCTTTAGCTAGATCACCAAATTTGCCACCAGAAGTTATGATTGCAATCTCTGCTCCTTTGTTGTATGCTTGCTGATACATTTCCAATGTTTCCTCTGTATTTCCGGAGTAGGAACAGCAAATCACTAAGGTATCTTGGTTTACAAAAGATGGTATTTTATAGTCTTTATTAATCGTAATTGGCAATGCACACTGCTCGCTAACCAATTGACTTATAATTGTTCCTCCAATTCCAGAACCACCCAAACCACAAACCAATACATTCAACAACGAATTATCCGTATTGGTAAAGTCAGCCTTCTTTCCAACCTCCATTGCCTCCTTTAGGTGAGAGGTAAACCCTGCAATTAATTCATCCATCATAACTGTTCTATTTTTAAGAAACGCAAAGTAACCAAAAAAACGGCCACATTGGACAAACTAGGGCATTAACGTGACCTTTTTTAGGCTACTAAACATTACCTTTGCCATAAATTTTTTGACCATGAGCATTGGACTAACAGAACAAGAAAAAGTAAGAAGAACCACCTTAAAGCGATTGATTGATTTAGGTATAAATCCTTATCCAGCGGAACTTTTCCCGGTTAACGCGTACTCTAAAGAAATCAAGGAAAACTATAACGAAGCAGAAAATAATTTTCAAGAGGTTATTGTAGCAGGTCGGTTTATGAGCAAACGAATTATGGGTAAGGCCTCTTTTGCTGAAATTCAAGATGCGCATGGCAAAATTCAAATCTATATCAGTAGAGATGATATTTGCGAAGGAGAAGATAAAACCATGTACAACGATGTTTTTAAAAAATACTTGGACATCGGAGATATTGTAGGGGTAAAAGGAAGGGTTTTTAAAACGCAAGTAGGAGAAATTTCCATTCACGCTACGGAATTGATTTTATTGACAAAATCTTTGCGCCCTTTACCTGTTGTAAAAACAGATAGTGACGGAAAGACACATGACGCTTTCACAGATCCAGAGCAACGTTATCGCCAGCGATACACGGATTTAATTGTGAACCCACATGTAAAAGACGCCTTTATAAAAAGAACGAAGTTGACTAACTCCATGCGTCAATTTTTAAATGATCGAAGCTACCTAGAGGTTGAAACGCCAATTTTGCAGCCCATTTACGGAGGTGCAGCAGCCCGACCATTTAAAACACATCACAATACCTTGGACATGACCTTGTATTTAAGAATAGCAAATGAGCTGTATCTTAAAAAACTAATAGTTGGTGGTTTCGATGGAGTTTACGAATTCGCAAAAGATTTCAGAAACGAAGGAATGAGCAGGTTTCACAACCCTGAGTTTACCCAAATGGAGTTGTACGTTGCCTACAAAGACTATTTCTGGATGATGGACTTAGTGGAAGAAATGGTAGAAAAGATTGCTTTAGACATTCACGGAAAAACCGAAGTTCAAGTAGGCAAAAACACCATTAACTTTCAACGACCGTGGAAGCGTTATACGATGTATGAAGCGATAGAACACTTCACGGGTATTGATATTTCTGAAATGAAAGAAGCAGAGTTGAGAGAAACCGCAGAAAAATTAGAAGTGCCTATTGACGATACAATGGGTCGTGGAAAACTGATTGATGAGATTTTTGGAGAGAAGTGCGAGCCGCTTTTAATTCAGCCAACCTTCATTACAGACTACCCGGTAGAAATGTCTCCATTGGCGAAGAAGCATCGCACAAAAGAAGGTTTAGTGGAAAGATTCGAAGCGGTTTGTAATGGAAAAGAGATTTGCAACGCATTCTCCGAACTGAACGACCCAATTGATCAGCGAGCTCGATTTGAAGAACAATTAGAGTTAGGGAAAAGAGGTGATGATGAAGCGATGATTTTGGATGAAGATTTTTTGAGAGCCATAGAAATTGGCATGCCACCAACTTGTGGTTTAGGAATCGGCATTGACCGACTAGCGATGATCATGACCAATTCCAATTCGATACAAGACGTATTGTTTTTCCCTCAAATGAGACCAGAGAAGAAAGCATTGGAATTAAGTGATGCTGAAAAAACAATTTTTGAAATTTTGAAAAAAGAAGGTAACTTGGAAATTGCTACATTAAAAGAAAAATCAGGATTAAGTGGCAAGCAATGGGATAAGGGAATGAAAGGACTTGGAAAACTAGGACTTACCAAGGTGGAAGTAGATGGAGATTTGAAAATGGTGGTAGTGAAGTAGATTTGTTTTAGATGTTAGATGTTAGATGTTAGAAAATAACAAATCAATAATGAATAGACGAAGGCACAATTATAAAAATCTAAAAATTTGGCTTTTAGCTATGGAAATAGTAAATGACGTATTCGAATTGTTAGCAGACTTCCCTTCCGATGAGCGATTTGGTTTAAAGTCCCAAATAAGTCGTTGTTCTATCTCTATACCAAGTAATATTTAATATTGCAGAAGGCTCGGCTAGAACAGAAAAGTCATTTTCTCACTTTATAGATGTCTCTTTAGGCTCATTTTTTGAATTAGAAACACAACTGCTTATTGCACTTAAAAGAAATTATATAAAAAAAGATAAATTTGAAGAAATAGAAAGCAAGCTAATGGAGTTCCAAAAAATGACAATAGGATTCCAAAAGACTCTTTAATTTTTTAGTCTAAACTCTTGCCTCTAACTTCTCTCTTCTAAAATTAAAAAACATGAGTAAACCAATTGAATCAGTAAACTACGGACTAGAAAAAATATTTGAAGGAGCACAAGACTTCCTTCCACTGTTAGGAACAGATTACGTAGAATTTTATGTGGGTAACGCGAAGCAAGCAGCTCACTTTTACAAAACAGCTTTCGGCTTCCAATCCTACGCCTACAGGGGTTTAGAAACGGGTAGCAAAGACTCCGTTTCTTACGTTTTAAAGCAAGATAAAATAAGGTTGGTGTTAACAACTCCACTAAGTTCAAAGAACCCTATTAACGACCACATTGTCAAGCATGGTGATGGAGTTAAAGTGGTTGCCCTTTGGGTGGAAGATGCTCGCAAGTCTTACGAAGAAACCACTAAGCGTGGTGCAAAATCGTACCAGGAGCCTAAAGTGGCAAAGGATGAACATGGCGAAGTGGTAACTGCAGGTATTTATACTTACGGCGAGACAGTCCACATGTTTGTAGAACGAAAAAACTACAACGGAAAGTTTATGCCTGGCTTTGTAGCTTGGGATAGTGATTACAATCCAGAACCAACTGGACTAAAATACATTGACCACATGGTTGGGAATGTAGGTTGGAATGAAATGAATACGTGGGTAAAGTACTACGAAGACGTGATGGGTTTCGTGAACTTCTTATCCTTTGACGACAAACAAATTCATACGGAATACTCCGCTTTAATGAGTAAAGTGATGAGTAACGGAAATGGCAGAATTAAATTTCCAATTAACGAGCCTGCAGAAGGGAAGAAAAAATCTCAAATTGAGGAGTACTTAGATTTTTATGAAGGTCCAGGAGTGCAGCACATTGCCATTGCAACAGATGATATTTTAACTACCGTTGCTGATTTAAGAAGCAGGGGAATAGAATTTCTATCAACGCCTCCCGATGAATATTACAGGTCAGTTCCGGGGCGTTTGGCTGAATTTAGTCATGAATTAAAAGAAGACATTGAGAAACTGAAAGGATTGGGAATAATGATTGACGCCGATGAAGAAGGTTATCTGCTGCAAATTTTTACCAAGCCAGTGGAAGATCGTCCAACCCTTTTCTTTGAAATAATTCAAAGAATGGGAGCTAGAGGTTTTGGAGCTGGAAACTTTAAAGCACTTTTTGAAAGTATTGAAAGAGAGCAAGCAAAGAGAGGGACTTTATAAGCTTCCTTAACATAAACATTATTGTAGAGCGAAATGGGTCATCCTATTTCGCTCTTTTCGTACCAAATTTATGCAGTTCAGCACAAATTTTTTTTTCCTCAATGGATTAATCCTAAAATTGCTTTAAATAGATTCTTCTAGCCTTGAAACTAATTGCAATTCTTTTTTTAATCTTTTCTCTTTCCCTTAGCAAACTGCTCATGGGACAGCCAGGTGTGTCTTTTTCAAAAAGGTTAAACAGAATTGACTCTATAGTGAATAGTTCAAATACCTATAATGCACTTAAAGAGGTAATTCCACTTTATCAAGAATTTATTCTAGTTGATTCAATCTCAAAAGAGTTTAAAAAATTAGGGAGAGGGTATGTTTTCATCCTAGAGAAGTCTGAATTAAATGAAAGCGCAATAGAGGTTGCTAACTCGCTATTAAATAGAAGGTTTGAAGATGCTAAATTTAACGCCGAGATATTAATTCTTCTGGCGAGAACCCATGAGAAACTTGGAAATGGTAAATTGTGTAAGGAAAGGTTGCAAGATGCTTTTCCTTTAGTTTATAAAGTAAATAGCGATAGTTTAACTATGATTTGGAGCATAAGGAACTCCTCCTATCATAGAATTTATGGTAGTCCAGATACCGCGATAGTATATGCACAACAGGCATTTGATATTGCTAAAGAAATTAATCAACCTTTACACCAAGCAACTGCAAGTTTTTTGTTGGCTTTTTTATCTGAAGATTGGGACTATAAAATAGAGAGAATAACTTATTCCAAGAATATTTATAAGCAAAATAAAGACATAAGCGGAACGGCGGCCATGTGCATGGCATTAAAAAATCTTTACCTCAAAAAAGGAGATAGTGCCCGTGCTCAATTTTACCTCGATACGGTAGGAACATTTGTTGTCAACACACCTTATCTTGGAACCAAGCTTTGGTACTATCAAACACTGAAAGATAATTTCCGTGGGAAAGGAATGTTAGATTCGGCATTAAAATACGATGACTCCACCGCGGTACTTACAATTCAATTGCAACAAAAGCAAGATAGAATTAGGCTTCTTACTACCGATTTGGTTTTTGTAAACAAACGTTTGGAAACCGATGTAGCCAACAAAAAGTTAATTATTCTGAAAGAACAACTAGAAAATAAGCTAATCTCCGCGTTTCTTGCTACAACGTTAATCTTGACAATCGTAATACTTCTATTAAGCTTTGACCAATACAAAAAAAGAAAAATTATTGAGCACCAGAAAAGCGTGATGACAACAAGAAATAGTGAGCTGAACGATGCATTACAAACAAATAAAGTTCTACTTAAAGAATTAAACCATCGGGTAAAAAACAACCTTTCTGCTTTAAGTTCCCTACTAGAAATTCAAGCAAGAAAATATCCTAATGCGCTTGTGAAAGAAGAGCTAAACAAAAGCATTGATAGAATCTCAATCATGTCTCACGTTTTTTCAAGAACGCACCAATATGAAAACAGTAACAAAATTCAACTTAAGCACACCCTTGTGGAGCAAGTGAGAGACCTGTTGACAATAAATGACTTACCAGAGAATGCTATTCAACTAAAGGTAGAAGAAATAGAGCTTCAACCAAAAGAGTTAACCGCATTAAGCATTATAGTAAACGAATTGGTTACTAACGCTATAAAGCATGGGGAACAATCTAAAACTCCCTTTGCATATTTAACCATAAAGAAGAATGAAGATTCTGTTTTACTGTCTATGGAAAGTATGGGTGTAGGATTAACTCCAAACTACAACATTACCGACGGGCAAACAAGCGGATTATTTATTGTAAATATTCTAACCAAACAATTAGGTGGAATTCTTAAATGGGAGCAAAATGATAACTCATTTAGAGTCTATTTCAATTTTAACTTGAAGTGATGCAAAAAATATTATTGGTTGAAGATGATGCTTTAATTGCAGAAAGCACCAAAGCGATTATTGAGAGTTTAAACAATTATAGCATACAAGATATTGCCTATAATTTCAGCAGTTTTGAAACACTGGTTGCTAAAAACCATTATAGTTTTGCAATAGTGGACATTAACTTAGAGGAGCAAAAAAGTGGTTTTGATGTTGCACAAATTCTGAATGCAAAAAATATCCCGTTTCTTTTCTTAACCTCTTATTCCGATCAAGAAACAATTGCCGCTGCCGCCAGCTATAGTCCTGCCGGTTATATCGTTAAACCAATTCAGAAAGAAAGTCTGTTTGCAAGTTTAGAATTGTTACGTATTAAATGCCTTGAAAACGACCAGTTTATTATTAATAATGGTAAGCAAGAAGTTACACTAAAAGCCTCTCATATTTATTTTATTAAGTCTTCCGGCAATTATTGTGAAGCACATACAATTGGAGGTACCCAGTTATTAAGAAGTACCTTGGCTCAATGGACAAATGCTTGCACCGACCTTGTTCAAGTACACAAATCGTATGTGGTTAACACCAACATGATTTTCAAAAAAACAAGCAGAGAAATTACGTTCAGAAACGGAATTTCTATCCCCTTCTCTCCCGTTTTTCGCGATAATTTAGCGTAGCATAAGGATGATTTAACCTATCCATTTGCCATTTCATCACAAAAAAGGCCGTTTCATCACAAATGTTAAAAAATGAAAAATCCTTTTAGTAAAATTGTCGTACGCTCAAAAAAATATTAAAAATTAAATTATGAAAAAGTTTGGATTGTTTACTGTTTTTGCCATTTGCTTAATAACCAATGCTTTTGCACAACCTGAAGATTATAAAGGTAGCTATATTAAAAAGCCAATAATTGATTCAAAAATAGGTGAAATTACAGTAAAACTTGTTGTTTGGGGTGAAGGTGGAAGTAATGATGATTATTTAAAAAAGCTTACTGTTACCTTAAGTCACGGAACTCATTCTTCGTTATTATTAGATAAAAACTTTATTGTTCATCATTTCCAAAGAAATGGGAATGGCACAACTAAAAGTGGGAATTTGGCAGATAATAATTATTCAGATGGAGCTTCTAATTATTATCTTAAAAGTACACATAGTAAAAATCTTACACAAGCTGATTATGACTCTTATAATATAGATAATGACTATACTGGAGCTAACGGACGAGAGTATTTTGTAGTTGCAGAATTTAAGTTTCAAAACCCAAATGCTGATGCATTTGGAGATGATATGAGAATAGATGTAGACGTTGATTGGGCAATAGATAAAGGAAGTGACCCAATAGACCAACATTCAGATTATTGGCAAGCATCTTTAAGTTACACAAAAATAGGGAGTCCTAATTTAGTTACAGTAAATGGAAATTTTTGCGATAGAATAAAGTTAGACTGGAATCCTTCTTCTTTAGCTCAAACTTTAAATATAAACGATGCTGGGGCAAAATAC
>Ga0307983_1001004_pt1 | contig 12985 bp, 16 predicted proteins | sample OrgLakmetagen991_FD_201845 | JGI IMG/M metagenome (GOLD analysis project Ga0307983, IMG submission 201845) | Saline water microbial communities from Organic Lake, Antarctica - #991 | ecosystem: Environmental > Aquatic > Non-marine Saline and Alkaline > Saline | place: Antarctica: Organic Lake... | reverse complement strand
TAAGCATTCCTTTTTTGCATGTTCAAGGTAATTATCATAATCTATTAATGCATCGCATCCCTTGCCTCCACAGCAAATCCTAAGGAGGTCATTTTTAAGAGCATACCTTACCACTAATTTATCATCATAACACTTGGCATGTCCCGACTTTACCTTAACAATGCCCGCATCAATCAAAATATGATCATAAATTTTGAGTGATCTCACTGTGCTCTTCATGAATTTACTTACTAGAGTAAGGCCCATTATTTCTTTTGGATTTAAGTAATACAGCACCTCTGCCATTAAATTCTGGTTGGCACATATGTATTTCTCTATTAATGACTCATCACTGGACTCAGTGAGGTAATTTATCAAAGTAGAATACATGATTTATACATTAGTTTATATATCAATTTTTATGCACCAAATAATTTATTATTTTAAGTATATCCTTAGATTGATACACGATGAAGACACTAATAATTTACCCAACTACATTATTTTACAGTGCAAATCTAGGTGATTATGACATAATTTATGTGATAGAGGACCCTATTTACTTCACTAAACATAATTATCATAAACTAAAGCTATTATTGCATAGGTCAAGCATGAAGTATTATTATGATTTTGCAGTGAAGAAGTCTAAGCATGTAGAATACATAGATTTCTTCTCGGCAACCGGCGAGTGGTACAAAAGTATTAACTCTACAGCAGACAAGATATACGCGTATGATTCGGTTAATAATGAATTAGAATCTAAGCTAAGTAATATATTTAATAGTAACCTGACTATTCTTGATTCACCACAATTCTTGACAACGAGGGATGAACTAAGTGAATATTATGATGAGCATGTTTTGCCTAATAAAATGAATGATAAATCAAAGAAGAATAGCTTTAGCCATGGTCACTTTTATAAGTGGCAAAGGCGGCGCTTAGATGTGCTAATGACTAAAAATGGTAAGCCAGTAAGTGGTAAGTGGACCTATGATACAGTTAATAGAGAGAAATTCCCTAAGGGTGAGCTACCAATCTATGATTATAAAGCCAGAGTGAAAGCAGCAAAGGATGATCATTATATCAAAGAAGCCAAAGATTATGTGACTCAGCACTTTGCTAATAATTATGGCTCACCAGATTTATGTATGTTTGATTATACACCCAAAATGGCAGAGGAATCCCTTAGTGATTTCTTGAGTAGGAGATTTGCAAGCTTTGGCCCATATCAAGATGCGGTTGAGCCAGATATAGATGTCGGATTTCACAGCATGTTAAGTCATTCATTAAATATAGGCATTATTACGCCAAAGTATGTCTTAGATAAATGCTTGCGGGCAAAAGTACCGATTGAATCGCTAGAAGGCTTCATCCGCCAATTAATTGGATGGAGAGAGTATGTTAGGTTAATATATATTTATGAAGGTGAGAAGATGCGCAAGGCAAATTATTGGGATGCCAAGAATAAATTAGGTGAGTATTGGTGGTCAAGTAATGATTACATATATAAGTACATAAAAAAGGACAGTGCAAAAGTATTCGATGAAAACGTGGTATGTGCAGATAATGAGCACATCATCTTGCCTTTGGATGTGGTATTAAATAAAGTATACAACATAAGCTATGCTCATCACATTGAAAGATTAATGTATATTGGGTGCATAATGTTTATGCTTCAGGTTCACCCGGATGAAGTATATAATTGGTTCATGTCGTGCTGTTCGATTGATGCATATGATTGGGTAATGGTACCAAATATCTATGGTATGTCACAGAATGCAGATTTTGGTACAAAAAATAAGATGATGAAGAAACCATACTTTGCATCTGCTAATTATGTATCAAAGCTAAGTAGCTATAGTAAATCTAGCATATGGGCATCTAACTGGAACTCAATCTATTATTTATTCTTGAATAATAATAGTGCAAAGGTCAAAGGAGCTAGTCACTTTGCTAATTTTATGCTTAGCTCATTCAAGAAACACGAAAGCGGCAATCTATCTAAGCACAAAAAAATATTTGGCAAATTAAAAAAACATTTGATAGCGTAAAAAATATTAGTTAATTATTCATTGACCTTTCTTTTTTTTAGTTGGTTGGTCATCTTCATCATCTATACTATTTTTATATAATTCAATTACTTTATCAAGTTCATCTTTATCTTTTATTAAACTCATTGCTTCTCTATCATATTTTTTTGCATATTATCTAACATAATTTTATTATTGACTAATTTAATTAAATCATAATCATGTTTATCTTTAGTCCTCATTATATGTCCATCCTCGTAAACACTTGACGTAACGATTTGTTTGATAATCATTATTGTTTTGGCATATTTAAATATAGATGCATATATTAATTCATTTTATCTATAAGGTCTAAATATAAAGGTGGTATATTAAAACCTAAATCTATATACCTGGTCTTATATACAAACCTTAAACCATTACCACTTACATCAATTTTATATATTTCAGCATATATATTAAGTATTATTATATATCCATTATTTTTAGGATCTAAATTAGTTTGTTCCATTATATAATAATGTCCATCCATAACAAACTCCTTTAGTATTTCCTTGCATTTTGATAATCCAATCGTTATAATAGGTTTTCCATATTTAACATTTAAGTTAAGTAATGGCATACTTTTAATTTATCATATCCACTATTATAGAACCTGCTGTAATCATATTCCATTATAGACACAAATATTTATTATTTATTTAATATAATCATTTTTTATCATATTTAATGCTAATAAACTACTCTACTTATGCACGCGTAAAATTGAATAATATTTAAGCATAGATAATGATGGAAACATCTATCGCAGAAAAATTCATCGAGTGTTTTGATCTAAGGTTATTATGGAAGATGCCATTCTTCAGCACCAGATCTATAATGTGTATAACTAGTGTAACTAAATCCACACTGAAGAAATATACCAAATTCAGGAGTGAGATATTAGAGTTCTTAAGGTGCAAGAATCCATTGATACACTTTGAGCACACCGATAACTATGAACAGCAGTTATTAAACGAAAGAGCACTCGTGGATAATACACGTGCTTTGCTATTAAGTATATCTACTGCAAATATGAGCCGAGATTGGATAAATAAGCATAGACGTGATATAATAATGTTAGTAAAAACCATGAAATTCGAGTTTAAGATAAATATAATGAATAGATTATTATTTAATCGTAATATGTTATTCTTTCCATATCATGGTATGGAGCATGATATAAAATCTGAGTATATTAATGTGCCTAATGATCCAGATATTAAGAGATGGTTATTATTGGATTCTAGTATGGAAAAAATGACTAACCCAACGTTATGGGATAAGTTTACTATTTTTACAAAAGAGTACATGGTTCATGCACTATTTATGTTTTACGCAAAACATAAGCCAAATAGTGAGTACACTAAGATACTAACTATTGACGCATTGAGTGGTTATGGTTATGATACTATATTAAGTAATTACAGTAAATTAGTGCTAGATTCTATAGTCTTTGTGCATAAAGGTGCAAATAATGGTATTATGTATAGAGATCTGGCAGAGCAAGTGATCAATGATTTCTTAATTAATGCAAATGATTATGAGATTAGAAGATTATTAAATCATGAAGATATGTGTAAATTAATACGCACATTATCGTATCCTAATTATTCAACAGCAGTACTTAGATGTATGTCTACTAATTATAATTTAATCCACACAATGGTTGAGAAATTAGTGGATAATTATACACTTGCCAAATTCTGCAATTATATGATGGATGATGGTGTAAGTGACACATTATTTAAGGTACTAATAGATGTAGCACCAAGAGACCTAACATTCCGTAGCAATGGTTTTGATCGTGGCCTTGTTAGTAAAGAAAAGCTCAAGATCTATGATTCTGTGTACCCAAAGTAAGCCATATTTTTTTATTAAGCATTAAATAATTATGAGCAAGGCAAAGATTATTTATCTAATTTAGTGGATGACCTCTTCTCTAGAATCTATTGGCATTTGTCAGGTGAAAGCCGCAGATGCTTATCTATGACATGTAAGCGATTCTATGATTACTATAGTATACCAGATTTACCATATTATATAATTGATAAAAGATATACACCAACCAAATCATGGGAGCGTGCAGCATGGTGCAAAGTGTTGCTATCAAAATTAATACCTCTGAATGGAGTAATATTTGGTAAGTTAAGCACTTCTTCTATGCATTGTACCATAAGGTAGTTCCTCTGAATTAATAGCATGAAGTATTTTTCCAAGTTTATTATAATAACCATTGAATGATACTTTACCCATCTTATAAAAGTTATGATTAATATAATCACTTATTTCTTCGTGGCTCTTGATTGATATACTCATCTTTGGTTTGATTATATTATATTCATTTTTTACGATCCATAGATGCCAAAAAAATAATAACTGGGTGCTCTACTTATAGTTTCTCTTTATTTTCACTCATCTTTTCGAGCCTATCATTGAGTTCATAATATATACTCTCCGTGGTCACATCTTCATCTGTACATAAGAAACCAGAGTAGTATTCTAAGTTTTGTAAATTAACGGCTGGTATCTTAAACTCATAATCTTCATACTCGCACTTAACTAACTTATTCTTTGGATTCACATACACTATCAGCATTTTAGCTTTGTAGCTAACAAATACAGTATGTCTGCCACCATCACTATCAACATCTAATTCTATTGTACAATAGATGCCATCATCACCAACCACTTCTTCGAATTTATTTCTAACAAAATCACAATGGTATATATAGTTACCATCACCATATTTATCAAATATACATAACCACTCTCTATCTCTTTGGATATCATTGATTTTGAATGCGGCATACTCATCTTCAATTGGTTTACTCATCTTGATTCTTGATAGTATTTACTTAATAATGATTGCATTCATTTTTTGTATGGACTAAATTAGTACACAAAAAAATGATTTGTGCGCTAATTATCTTCTTCTACTATACCTTACTACTCTACCATCTTTGGTAATATTTATTTCTTTGTTAGGTTCCATTCTAATAACGGCATTAGGAAATGCTTGTCTTAGTGGACCAATATCATTTATATCTTTATTATATTCCACAGTTTGTATATTAGGAAATAATGGATATTTGCCATTACTTGGTATATTGCTTATGTAGAAACGATCAACAGTGCAAACGTTTTGTGTTGTATATATGCATGATTCTGGATCAACCACACGTGCTTCTTTTAGGTTTGGCATAACGGACATAAAGTTAGCATTACCCTTATATGCTACAAATATTATGGTATCAGCAGACTCTAAACATTTTGGCTTATCATTATTACTCACTATGTTTTTGTCATCAGCAAATCTATAGTAAATAGAATCTTGGTAATTACTTACTTCGATAGTACCTGGCGAGTAAAATACTTTTGTTATCCTCATATTATTAATTTGATACATAATCTGTGTGGAGTTCGATATAAAATTATTCATTGAATCTGGAATATCAGTCATCTTTGAGTTACTCGATAATTTAAGTAATATAGGTGCTTGCCTTTGGTTTAATTATGATAATATACTTCAATTTTTAATCATGTACAATACTCGTTTTTATAAAAAAAGTTATGTTTTTACCTTGATAAAACTAACCTTTAAATTATTTATTAGATTTGATGAGTGATCTTAAGTCAGGATATAGTTTGCTGTCATCAATCCTTGGTTTATTATTAATAATACTCCTTATACTTAGGTCCATTAGTGAAGGCATCTTTCCTAATCTATGCATGATAGCCCAGACGCATTCATTAGTAGCAACATCATTATGCTTATTACTAACAAATTCATCGAAGAATCCAAGTGAATCCATAAAGCTAAACAATACATCATGATAAGCTTCGCGTGCATATTTCCTGTACCCCATAAATTGATTAACGCGTAGTAATTTCTTGAGTACAGGACCATAACCAATCTTAATATTAATATTATACTTATTAATTAACCTAAGCAAACTATTAATAGGAAGATTATCACTGTCTACACTCAAGAATTTGTAGATCAGAGTCCAAATGAATGAACTTCCTGATGAAGAGACTGCATTGATATCAAATTTTGTCAGTAATAACTCAAATAATCTTTGGTCATTAAGAACGAAAATGAATGGACTGTGACCTTCAATAGTTAAATTAGGATCAATATCATCAAGAGCCAAGATATTACTCAATTCATTCAATTTGTCAACCGAACTCCTTGGATCATATCTATATTTATCAAATAACATGGTTGACAACGAGATCTCTAGGATCATGGTATTATTACTAAAGCAGGTCTCTTTAGGATTAAACATATTACAATATTCGTAGAATACTTCATCTGGGTAATTTGCATACATAATACCAAGTAATACAAACCTGATTTCCACTAATAGTTGATCAAAGTACAGAGCAAATAAATGATCACTAATATCTTCATCATCAATAGAACAATCTTTGACGATTGTAACCTTACCAATATTTTCCAAAGCACGCTCGATGTGCCTTTTTATACTAATAAAATTTATTCTTTCGTAGTGGAACTTAGATGTGGCCCTAGGTGTGAAAGTACCATTAACATCTTCAACCTTGATAACCCCGATTGTATCATTGGTGATACACTTAGATTCTAGATTCTCAAAATAAGTGTTAACTTTGCCTTCATATTCTTCATAAAATCTACTGACTTTAGTAGATAACCTTGCAAATTGTTTTGGGTTAAGTAAATCAAATCTAGCAAGTTTTTCAGATGTATCAATAACGTATGGAGTACTCATGATTTAAGCGTGTTAAAGTGATAAAAGTGAATGAAGAGATGAATGTGATAAAATGGAGGATGAAGGCTAACTAAACTAACATACGCATAATAAATTCATTTTTTAGCATTAAAACTCTAAGCATATTTTATGCGTAAATATAATCATGCCAAATATGAATAAGCAGATTAGTGATTACATAAAAAATAATGGTAACCCAAATATTATTGGTGCGGGTGAAGCGACTCATGGTCAAAGCAAAATTACTGAAGCTAGGGTTAGTTTATTCAAGTATTTAGTTAAGTACAATAGATTCACCGTATTTGTTTTAGAGGATAATTACTCATGTTGTGAGCTAATTAATAATTATATTAGTGGAAGTGACAAATATAAGATTAAGAAGCTAATAACTCATTTAATGGACCCGTGGCGAAGTCATCATTTACTAAATCTAATGAAGTGGATGCGCAGATATAACACGCGCAATGGTAATATTCTTGAATTTAAAGGTGTAGATTCACTAACTAAGTGCTTTCTTTACTCTCGAGTAAATCAAAGGCAGCACAATCATACAGGAATATAGTAGAGCGCGCCCAAAGTAAGCTAGTTGATCGTGACCGTGCAATGTTAGATGTATTTATGCTATTTTACAAACCACAAAAGCGTTATTTCATCCATGCACATTTGGGCCACCCGCAAAAGTGCGAGTTTTGGGACATCAAATGGTTCGGTTACTATTTATCTGGCAAATTTGGTGCTAAATATTTTGCTATAGGTAATGCATTCTATGACGGAATCTACACACCAGATAATACCCCCCCAGTTTTGCAAGTAAGGATATCTTTGAAGGTGGTGCTGTTGGTGGCATAGAAAAAATAGATGAGACCTTCGTGCGCACAAAAGTAGGTAAGAGATTTGATGCTATAATAGTTATCAATAATGAAGAACCACTTGATATCATCTTAAATCAGGCACCTGCTGATTCCACTAATGTAAGAACTCATTAGATGAACTAGATGACTCATAGCATGAATCATAGTCCATAACATTATCATCTATATTATCAAATATATGACCAAAATAATGATATAGTCCTTTTAGTTTAGAATTGTATCTATGATATTCCACCGTTAAATATTCTATTTTTTCTTTGCCAATCCAGCACTTCTTTGATTCATTTATGTAATCGAATCCAAAGCCATCCATTAATTTTTCTAGTATTACATGCTTTAAATTAATGAATTCATCAAATTTAGTGTTACATAATTCATGTATAGTACCTAAGTCTAGATAAAGTGTATCAACATTAGGAAATAAGTGGCTTATTTTATGAACATAACTTGGGCAGTAACCATTTATAGTTAAGCATGTTACCTTCTTTAATTCTGTGCTAATTTTTATTTGGTTTAATAATACCAACTCATCAACCTTTGGCATATGCAAGATTAGATTAGTGTACACATGAGGTGGTGTGCGGGAATTGCCCCTTATTTGTATAGATGGATAATTATCTAATACCTGAGCTAACCTAGCTTGAGTCTCTTTATTAAATAAGTCATCCTTGGTTTTACATATATACCTGTAGTGTTCATCATTGTAATCACTTAGTATTAATGTATCATCCTCGATTGGTCCATCTTTTTTTATGCTTATCTTATTCTTTGGCTCATCGAATATTTGATATATTGTGTTTCTTAGGTCTAATCTTCTCAGATATGAATACTTAAAACGTGGTGGTTTTAATCCTTGGGGCCAATCTGACGTATGCAAATTAATTGGTGGATGGATGTAGTAAGTGAATGGCAAAGTGAACATATCATCCTTATACTTAATCTTTGCCCATTTTTGTACTAAAGCACATAAGAACTTACATTGAATAGATAACTTAGCTAAGTCAATGATGGTTAAGTAATTTAATACTTGGTTGAGTACATCTAATGATAAACTAAACATATGCATACTTTATTTTTGGTAGGTGCATTCATTTTTTATTAAAGTGAGGTGGGCTTATCTTTGCATCAGGGCTATTTTTATAACCAATCAAGAATTCTCTAATAAAGGTTATATTATTGAATAATTCTTGAACCTGGTCACTATTACTAAGCACAATTGGTGTATTATAAGTGTATGTTGCTGGCACCATATCTTGTAACTTAATGATACACTCACCTACATCTTTGTACTTAGGAATACCTAATAATTCTACTTTGTCCGGCTCAGGTATATCATCTAGTCCTTCTTTGATGTTTTTACCATATTGAAAGAGACCACCATTGAGCTTTGTAATATGATCAATACCAGGCATTGTTAAGAAGTTTAAATATAAAATATGTATTTAATTTTTAATATAATAATGCCTGGTATTGATCATATTACCACAAAAGAGAAAACTACTATTGGTTAGTGACGCCATAATGCTGACCGAACACGATAAATAATATTATTTCCACTTAAAGATTTAAGATCCAAATACAATCATCAGATATATCTATTATGGAATCTATAACTATTAATGCCACAGAGTATTATTTAGTGAGTGAACTAAAGAAATCATCACCTCAGTTATTTCGTGGTACAAGAACCAATAATGAGCTAATTAATAAGTACAAACTAACTTTGAATGAAAACTATATCTATGCAAGGCTAAATAAATTAACTAATGAATGGGCTCAATCTGACAAAAGAGGTAAAGCTCTTGATAAGTTATTCTTACTCAAAGATTGGGTAGAATCCACATTGGGTTTAGTTAATGAAGAGATTGAGAAGGTTAACTCTAAATATTTAGAGTTGCCACCCTTAATCAATCTAACTGATGAAGAAAAGATTAAGGATGATGAAGGCAATGTTTATGAAATAGAGGTAAGAGGTAAACGTGATCCATACAATTGCTTCTTTAAGGTAAAAGATATAAGCGATTTACTAGAGATGGCAAATTTAGGCAAAACATTATCACATAATGGCAAGGGATATGAACGTGGTAAGCACTATATTACATTTATTATTAAGCAAAATAATACTGGAACTAATGATGAAGGGTCATTATGTAACGAGTGCTCAGTAAGTACCAGTGACATAACAAAAAATGATAAATTATTATACCTTACGTATAGGGGCCTTATGAAAGTATTTAACAATTCAAGGAACTCAAGAGTGGATAGTTTCGTAGATTGGTCTATATCTATTATGTATACGGCACATCTTGGTACCAAAGCCCAGAAACGTGAATTATGTGCTAACCTCACTAACTTGCCAGTAAAAGTTATTAATAAAGTGCTAAGTAAATCCACTAAAGATATCTCATGCATATATTTAATATATTTAGGTACATACAAAGATACTAAAGACAAGCTCCAGATTAAATCCGAGCTTAAGTCAAATACTAAGATATACAAATTTGGCCGCACTAATAATCTCAACATAAGGTTAAATCAGCATACGAATACATTTGCCAAGCTAGACATAGATATCGAACTAAAATTATACTCGCCAATTGATGAATTATACACTGTCCCAGCTGAGAATGAGATATATAAATTCGTGAAGGATAAATTGCTGGATCAAGATGAGTTCAAAGAGTTATTCTATGTTGAAGCTGGTAACTATGGTAAGCTAAAAGAATTCTATACTAAAATTAGTGATAAATATGCTGGCAAATATTCAGAGCTAAACAACCGGGCTATCAAAGTCGAGCTAGATCATGAGAAACGAGTTAGCCAACTAGAAAAAGACTTGCTTACCCAAAAGAATGAATATGAAAAGATTATCTTTGAGTACAAACTCAATGAACTAAAGAAAGATAATGATATCAAAGATAAGTCATCTAAGCTATCAAAGTATAAAAAAATAATAAAGAAGCTAAAGGGTAGTAGATAATATACATGTACCATTAATGATCAATCTAGATATTATGATTCAACAAATATTATTTATTTTTTGTATTATATCATCAACGCCATTATTAATAATTGCGCCAGGGAATGCATGTTTAAGTGGGCTAGTATCTTTTATATTAGTATCATACCTCACAGTCATTAAATTTGGAAATAGTGGATACTTGCCATCACTTGGTAATTTACTAATGTAGAAACGATTAACAGTGTAAATATTATGGGTAGTATATATATAAGAACATTGGTCTACTATTTCTGCTTCTTTTAATCTCAATATCTCGCACATAAAATCAGCATTGCCTTTGTAAGCCACAAATTTTATCTTGGTTGCAGACATCAAAGCATCTATCTTATCTTTACCATTAATAAAGTTGCTTTCATCGGCATTCCTACAGTAAAACGTATTTATGTAATTACTAACTTCAATAGTACCTGGTGAGCTAAACACTCTATTTATCCTTAACTTATGTATTTGAAGCATAACTCGAGCAGAGTATGTACTGGGTCCATATATATATTCAAATTCATACTTTACCATACGATCAGCAAAGTATTTCATTGCTTTAGATGTTGATGCTAGGTTACTATACCCCTTTGGGTCATCTAACAAATTTGTAGATAGGATTATTTTACTCCATATCTCAGCGGGAAACATATTTATCTCTAATTTGTCTAACCTTAACTTATATACGTTAATATACTTCAATTTTTAATAAATAGTTATTATTCATAAAAAAACAACAATATTAATGGTGCTGTTTACTTATGTTGAGTATGAGCGATTATGATAATCTTTGCCATGCTCATCAATGTATTCATCGAATCACCCAATTTGTCTAAGCTAGAATCTTTGTTACTAGTGACGCATTGAATGATATCATTAGATAAGCATGATGGCACAGCAAAGTCAAATTTTTTGTGGAACTGCAAGTACCTAGTCCACTTGCCATTTTTGTACTTCACCACGATCAATATTGTACCATTATTTGATACTATAACAAAATACTGTGAAAGATTAGTATTGGTGACTGTAACAAATGTATGTATTCCATCATTTGTATTAATATAGGTTAGCGTATTTTGGATAATTCTCCTTTGATGATAATATGGATCTACCTTGTCCTTTGGCCTGAAAATATCTGACAAGAATGCATCTTTGTCATCATTTCGAGGCTGAGTATTGAGGTTGCTCAATCTTGCTGAGATAGATTCGATTTCTCTGTCAAAGTTGCTGTGGTCCATGTTATGCGTGTGCTAATAGGGTATTTATTTAACTTAATTTTCATTTTTTAATAATGAGCGTGTTTTTGCATACAATAGCACATAAAATGAATTATATAATTCATGGTGTTCATAATTAATGAGTAATCACTTTATATATTTTCTAATATAACTAGCCTTCATTTTTAATATATTATAAATACTTAAAATTTTGTACCATAATAATGAATATTAATTCAATCACAAAAACAGATTTTGTCTGCGGATATGATGATGAGCCTCATTTTGAGATGAATGGGCTTGTTAAACCCATCGATACTAAACTTAACTTTCATCAAGAATTAGATATGGTATGTGTCCGAAGTCAAGGTAGCAACTACATGACCATTTATAATATCGATAATAAATGCCGTAAAGCTGAATATATTGTGTCTCGAACAGAAGCATACTTAATTCCAGAGACTATGTCCACATTATATTATAATAAAAAAAACTATGAAATTCGGTCTGTGGCTGATAAACCAGCAAACTGTCTTTTTAGATTGAGAAAGTGTGCTCGTATCCATAAAGATCCTAGTACCGGGAAAGATACTGTATCTAAGGAAGGACCAGTATTTTGGATTTACAAAATGAAGGACCCTAGGTATTTATTAGTGGTAAATAATACACTGGATCAATGTGAGTATGAAGATGAATACTCCATGATTAATTACGTTCGCAGTAATTATAGTAGATCTAATTACATAGTATTTGACACTTATTTGGGCAAACCAGTGATGAATGTTACTAAGAGTACCAACCTTAAATTTGCCTTTGATAATAGCCATGAAGGATTATTAATCATCCCTGATGACATTAATAATAATGTAGAAATCTATGATTATAAACGAGGGATAACACTATATGTTTCCGATGAAGAGCACAAATATTTGCGTGTGGTCAAGGATAAAGTAATGTTCAAATCTAAGGTTGGTGATTTTGGCATAAATGTCTTTATGGATTTCACACAGGAATTAAATAGCCCTGTGATGTCCTTCACTAGTGGATATATAAAAGATGCTGAACCTATTAAAGATAATGAAAATAATGA
>Ga0307983_1001000_pt1 | contig 13066 bp, 12 predicted proteins | sample OrgLakmetagen991_FD_201845 | JGI IMG/M metagenome (GOLD analysis project Ga0307983, IMG submission 201845) | Saline water microbial communities from Organic Lake, Antarctica - #991 | ecosystem: Environmental > Aquatic > Non-marine Saline and Alkaline > Saline | place: Antarctica: Organic Lake... | reverse complement strand
CACCCCTAAGGCGACAATCACGACCATCAACGTGCCTGAGGATTACGGAGATATATTACCATCAATCAGCGTGGGCGGGACCGGTCGAATCCGCGTTTCGGGGAAGTACACCGGGCCGGTTCGCAACGGCTTCGTGACTGTGCAGATAGACAACGCGACAGCAGGCGCGGGGGAATTCTTGGCAGCAGGGCAGAGGCAATGGACTGTCCTTTACCAGGGCGACCCCATCGCTACCGGTCGTCTATACGCGGGCCTGCAAATCAGTCCGTTGGAAGGTCTTAAGATTTCCTTCCTCGACGCGCAAACTACCTATCAAGCAGGGAACACCTATTTCTTCTTCCTCGGCCCTGGCACGTTCTGGGTTTCCGAGGCGCTAGATCCAGCAACCTACAAGTTTCAGGTTAAGGCCCTCGACGCTGAGGGTGACACGGGGACGCTGTCCTCTGAGGTATCGGTTGCAGTGGCCAGCACCCCGGCCCCGTTAACCAGCGTTACCGCTCAATGGAATCCTGCAACGCGAGTCGTTACTCTTGACTGGGTGGACCCTGCCGAGGGCGGCACCGCGTATCTATACACAAACTACGATTTTGCCTATGACGTTTTCCGGGATTACATACTGGAGGAAGGGCCAGCGTTTACCGCGTTGACATCTGCCGAGTCTGTAGACACGACGGCGCTTGATGCCTCTGCCGTTGGCGGGGTGCTGCGTATGTACGCCCGCGTCGTTCTCTCTGGCGTCGAAGAAGACAACGCCAGCCTAATCACCCTAAACCTGACCGCCGCAGACGTAGCGACCGGACTGTCAACAGTGGTCATCGAATCCACCGCCGTTGTCGCAGGCCCGCGCATTTCTGCAACCCTCGCCATTGATGCCGAGGGCGTTCTACCCACCGCACTGCGACTGCTCACCAACACAACAGACACACCGACGGGGGCGACCGCTCACGTGGTGTCTATACCAGCGTTTACACTGGCAACCGGAAACGTTCTGCGTGGCGCCGTGAACACCGGCACACTTGCGGACGATGACTACTACATCTGGATACAGGCACAGAACGCCGGAGGAGACTGGACGGACGCGGGGCAATCCATCGGGCCTATTACAATCTTGAACACCACACCGGCGCAGGTCACAGGCGTTGCGGGGGCAACCTACTAATGGCGACACTCACCAGCAATTCCAGCAGAGTATTTGACCCTCAAGGGATCGTGGTCACTGTAGGCGGCACACGTCGTCAGGACTTCATCCCCCTGCAAGTGGTTAAGCGCTCCGGCTTCACCCCTGACACGGCGCTTTTCCTCCTACCGTGGGCGCGGGCCGTTGACGACCTGAGCGGCTTCGATTACGCGCTAGTGATGATCTTCGTGCAGGGATCTTCCCAGCCCGTGTTCCGTGGCTACCTTTCCGCACGTACAGCGGAGGAGGCGCCGGGCGTTGACCGCGTCGTGATGCAGGCTGTGTCTATCACCGGCTATATCGACCGCCTGCCCGTGGGCTGGGGGACTCAGCGAGGCGAGGCACTGTTCACCAAACAGGACCGGGTCACAGGCGAGGACAGTGGCTATACGCTGGCCGATATTATGGCAGGCCTTGAGGCCATCACCCTCGACGCTAACTGGTCTGACGCGATTCGCCTTGGCGATGTTAACGTTCTGAATTTGACCGGTGCCGATTTGCGGCCAACGTCCCTCCGCTATACAGGCACGGACTATCGGACGGGGTTGCAGCGCGTCCTCACCTATGCCCCTGACATCGGAGTCGTTGAAAGACATACGACTAGCAAGACATTCTTGGACTTCTACAAATGGGGGGACTTCTCTTCAGGCATCCACCCATTTAGGGCTTGCGATGAGAGCCACGAAGGGCCTGAAGACGGCGCCGTTGTCACTCGCCTAAAGTGGGTTTCTGACGACGGCGGTATCTACAACCGCGCAAGAGGCTGGGGCGCTCCGGTTCAATTCATGATGACCTTCACCACGAACCATCTGACGGCGCCTATCGTTCCCGCGTGGTCAAATCCTTCCGTGTGGTTTAGTCCTGAGTTGACAACGCCATTGTTGGACTGGGCATTGACGACAGCAGAGAGCAGCGTCCTTGCGAACCCACGGCGCGGAGATCCGAGCAATTCTTTCTATGTGACCGGATATGACCAGATTTTCAGACGCTACCAGTTGCCGCCTAACATCTGGCGTATATACCAGAAGGACCGGCAGAACGCGCTCATTGTCGGGAACAACGACACAGACAAGAAGAGTCTAAACATTCAGGTTTTCCGGCGTCGCTGGCCTCTCGTCGAAAACGAAGAAGAAACCGCGCTTGTTTGGGATGAAGAGAACCCGACATACGAATTGATCGAAGGCGCGTCGATTACTGAGGACGGCTTTATCGAGTTTCGCGAGCCTGTGATTCAGGACTACATCATCCAGCACGACGGGGGGAAAACGATCAAGACCCGCAGGCCGGTGGACATCTTCGTCACTGTGACCATTTCCCGCTCTGATGGAATTCGCACGGTGTACGATACCGGGGTGAGGAACAGCGTTCCACTAGAGAGCGTTGGCGACTCTGGCCTTGTCTATACGTTCGTGAATAACGATGTGAAGTTCGCGCTCGTTGCTGCTCCTACCGGAGGGATTACGGACTGGCGAGGGCTCCCGCATACTTTCGACTGCACGTATTACAACGAGTTCGACCTACAATGGCAGAGCGTTCTAGCCGCCGACGCGGTGGTCATTCGCGACGATAGCGTCTGGCTGGGCAACGTCACAGAGCGGTCGCTTGCCGAGAGATCCAAACGCCGCATGAGTGCCGATGTTATGGTTCCGTACCTCGCGACCGCCGTTGACGTTGGCGAAGGCGTTCAGGTTCTTGGCCGCAATATAGGCAACAAAGTCATGACGGCGGTGTCTGTACAGTTTGACATGGTTAACCAGCGCACAACGATAAAGGCAACAGACCAAGTTCCCCGCGTGGTGAGCGGTCGCGAGAGCGTTGGCGAGGGCTTTGGCTTGGCGCGGGATCTATTGAGCAGGGGTTTGCCTGCTGCTAATTACAGCGACGGAACTCTTGCACCGGGAGAAACCGGGCCGCCGCTTCCGGCAGGTTACGAACTTTCCACGGGATTCGATCAGGGCGTACCTCCTATGCTTCGGAGGCCAGAAGGGTCTGAACTTGTAGGCCCGCCTTCACCTAGAGAGGCAATGAACTAATGAGCGGACAATCAAGCAAATCACTAGAAGCGAAAACCACCGAGGCCCTTGGGCTAACCGGTGGCGTTCCCACATCATCAACCGCGAAGCCTGCGCGATTCTCAAAGGGCCGCATTACCGCAAGCCTTGGGGACGGTCGGCACTCCATCGAACTCGTTGACGACAACGAGGTGGACAGCGGCGTAACGTTTGACTTTGTGAGCGACTACGCGGTGGGCGACACCATCTATACAGTCAACGATATAGTCATTGTCTATACGCCGCCTGGCGAGCGTCACCCGTATATATTCGCGTCCAATCCCTCCGGCGGGGAATCTACGACGATACGCCTCGTGACCAACACCCTCGGATTTCTGGCTAACTCCTAATGTTTACAGCTAACTCTATCTTTTCCGACAAGACCAACGCACCGCAAGAGGCGCTTGGGACTGGCTGCGGCGGCTCCTTCTTCCCGACGATCACGCCCGCCTTGACGGAATACAAGCTGGGCCTCAACGGCTGCGTTGGCTGCTCAAAGTCCGACGATCACGGCCCGCCCTGCTCTGGCCTCGCAATCGAGATCCCATTTAACGAGGATAGTCGAGAGCGAGTACCAGAGGCCGAGCGTATCACGGCAGGTCAGATGGTTAGAGTATTCGCGGCGGCTTCCATTGTCGGCTATGTAGTGCACGGCTTTGTTGACTTCTCCTTAATCTTCAACGTGGGAATGACTGCGAACAATGGCGTGAATGCGTGGCAATATGAGATCGTGAGCGCATCAGGCACGACGCTCACGCTTCGCGGTCGCAATCCTAAGCGCCTGCAATTTACCCAGTCGGTTCCCAACCCTGAATGGATACCTGGAGTCAATGCGCGGCTTCTATCTGAAGGAATCACGCTGGCAATGCCTATCGGTTCCGAGGTTCGCTTTCTCGCTCCGTCGGTTCTGGAGAACAAGGTCCGCCCTCTGGTGACGAAAGTTAACCCGCCCGTCACGGACACACTAGACGACGTGACGTTTACCATCGAAGTCTCCCACAGTATAGACAACGCAACGGAACACTTTGACGGAGGGCTTCCGAACCCGGCAATGTGGCAATGTCAGGTTAGGTACGAAGCGAGCGCACCAGCAGCGTGGCCAAACTGTCAGGCGCAGCGAGAAGCGCAGTGGGTTCGCAAGCTAGTTGTCTATACGGTCGCGACGCTCACCACTACGCCCGTGCAGTCGCTAAAGAACACGTCAGCAGCAAACACCCGCATCGTTCCGTACAGCGCCGGTCCGTGGTTTGAAGGTGTGGCCCTTCGTGTTGTACTCCGCAAGACCGGAGGGGAAACTCAGATTCTTTCCAAGGCGCAGACCGACGAGATTCTCACGGTGGCACAGAGCGGAGGCGGTTGGGTATCTACACTCGATTTTACAGACTACCTTGAAGACCTCGAAACGGCAGACGTGACCTACTGGTGCGAGGCTGTTTCTGGTGACTCAGCCCGGCAGGTCTGGAATGGCAGTTGTGCCAATAGCCAGCGCGATTTCTCCGGCAGTTACGGAATGGACGGGGACTACTACTGCACGGCTATCGACTGCGATCAACGGGACAACTACAAGGCCGATTGCTGGCAACCCAATGCCTCTCGCTTTACGGTGGGGAGCCGCACCGGGGCAGGTATAGACACGAACCGAATGATTATGCCACCCAATGATTTAGTCGAGGGCGAGTGGCTCTCGATGATGTGGACGCGGGCAAGCTGGATGCTTATCCAAGCGGCCTCTGGTGTCCCGTACTCGTTCCTGAAACGACCGTCGAAAGGCGGCACGTCTGTGTTGGAATGGATGGGCGGGTTCAATCTTACGACGGGCGGCGGTGCATTCCCATTCCAGGAGCGCCTTGCTTGGTCACGTGGCGAAATTGCCGGGCGCATCGTGCAGACAACAGAAGACGACGGCGAAGATATCAACCTTAAATTCGGGGCCTTTGTTTCCGGCGAAGAACAGACCATGGGCGGCGTTCTGAAAGAGGGACCGCTGCACGACGAAAACGACTGGAGCAATCGCGACAACGAGGTCGGCACTACCATGACGGAGAGTGAGAGCGTTTACCCATCCGGCGCCGTCGGCAATACTGGGGTCTATTCCGGCAGCCACGGCGGGCAGCGCATGGGCACGCGGTCGCGATTGTCCACGGCCTCGCGAGAGGTACACGTTACCAACATGAGAACAGACGGAGACGAGGACCCAAACGTCGGGCCGTCTATACGCGAGAGGTTTGCCTAATGGCCCAACAATATTTTGGAGATTCTACACGGCTAGTCCCGCCGCTAACCGTTGACGGTGAGCTATACGGGATGGCCATTAAATTCACCCGGCAGCCGACCAACCAGACGGCACCGGTCGAGATCGTTAGCGGGCAGGTCGTGAGCGCCACGAACCTGTCAGGCAGTCGCAAGCGCATCGTGTGCAGGAGAGGATTCCAAACGTCAAGCTATACGCTAGTGCCCGGCGGCGGTTCGCAGCCTTTTGAAATTACCTACCGCTGCCAGACCGGCGGGAACATCTGCCATACAACCGAGCGCGAGCGCGTGAACAATTTTGCGAATCCGCAGAACTACGCAGGACCCGACTTCGGTAACAGGCTCCGCGCCGGTGATGTCATCGCATTCACTGAGGGCGAGGTGGTCAAACGCTACACGATCACAGAGGCGAGCGCATTTGAACAGGCACCCTCTGAGGTCGATTGGCAGGGCAGTGACCCGTTGCCGGTTATCCAGTGGATTACCTGTGACAATTACGCGGTGCAGATGGTAGCGGGAGACGGGGAAAATTTCAGCTTTGGAGAGGCCGCCCCATTTGATGAGACGGGAGTGTTTGACGACGCTGCCGCAACGATGGTTCGCCGCATTTTCAATAGTGACGCAGGCAGCTATGAGAGCGACGCGGATCTCCTGACGGATGAATACTGGTCTAGTCCAGACACCGGAGTATTTTATTTTGGCGAGAGCGCGACGGCAACGGTCGAGGTGTTTTACTGGCAACAGGGTTTCGAGGAGATGCCCGCCGCCGCCTTGCAAAAGTGTGTCATCGAATGCGAGACGGACACCCCCGCAGGTATAGACACGGACAGCGACGAGATTGCGACGTCCTCCGAATTCTACCTAGGTGACTTCTCCGAGGCCTTCTTTCTGCAATCGGGCGCCTGTGTCCTCGAGTACCGCAAGACGCTTTATGCCGGTTCGCAGTGCGTTGGCATAGGGGCGGACATTGATTTTCAGAGTATAGACGACGCATACCAGCGCAGCACGTTGGACGGCACGGTCGCTGCCGTTGCCTACACGGAACACAGTCCCGACCCGTGGGGAATCTTTCGAGTCCGCAAAGTAGGGATGGCTATCTTTTTCGAGCAAGCCGTTGCCGGTGATTGGGAGCTTGTCAAAGAGTTCGCGGTCACCTTTAGCAGCGGCTTCCTTTCCGTGGGCACGACTGCCAGTGCAAAGTTTTTCGTCTATGGCAAGGTAACTGACGACTATGAAAGAGTCCGCTCTCTCGGCAGGCTTGGCGTTGAGGCGAGGCAGTCAAAGCGCGTCACGACCGGCGCTGAGCCGTATAGACAATACACGACGGTTCCGCTGGCCAGCTCTGAAGACATCGAGGACGTGACGCTCTTCCGCTCCGATGAAGACGCGGAGGTCTCCATGGCGCTTCGCGGCACACTGGCAGGAGGAGCGCGGAACAAATACCACACGACAACCGAGGAGATAGTCCTTTACCCGGAGGCCAACGGGGACCGCGTGCGCGTAACCTACGCAGCGCCGACAGCATTACCGGGCAAGCCCGGCATACCTCCGCAGGTGGAGGGCAACGAGGTTGTCAACTTCGGTACCAAGGCGGGCGGTTCAGGAGTCCCCGGAGAAGCGACAGCCAACGTTAGCGAGAACCGTGGCAACTGGCACGATGTGATTGTCTATCACGATCCACACGACGATTCAGCCCCGACAGCGGGGCAGGCTTTCGATGGTGAGCGCGGGGCGTTCGCTTCTTCGCAGTTCTCCCCTGCATTGGAGTACGACGTGAGAGACGGCGCGGGCGACTGGGCAACGATCCCGACAGCGGACCGGCTCTGGTACGCGCCGGAGGGTATCCTTTTATTGCGGGAATCCTTCCGTGCTGGTATAGACGGGAGTCTGTGTGTGCGCTGTACGTTCACAGAGAGCGGAGGCAGGTCCGGTGCCTTCTTGAATAATTCCGGTATAGACGCGCAGCAGATCAACGAATTGCTTCAGGGCATTGCCACCATGCGGGACTTGTGGGTTTCTGTTGGAACGCTTGGGGTAGGGATCAGCGTGTCAGGTGTTACCGACTTTTTAGGACCGGGACCCACGTCATGGGACTGCGGCAACGGCGGTCGCCAGAGCGCGAGGGCATACGGTACGTTTGGTAATACATATACGCAGGCGGCCGAAGACAGCATCCCTAACCCGGCATGGAATACTAGCGCGGGGAACGTTCCCCCGCCGGTTCTGTCCGGAGCAAACTCTTCCTATTCGTTCATGGACGCCGACTGGCGAGACGCCGAGTTATGCGCGGGCGTAGCCTCGACAACCAACGGCAACACAATACAACCGGGCATGTTCTCGTGGGCTGTCTTCCCATACGGCGGGGACGGGCTTAGTGGCAGTGAGTCCTACACGGGATGCGCGTTGGCGACTGACCCGGCATTTTCGAGTTTCGGGAGATTTAGATTTACCGCGCCGTCTATCGGTATAGACAAGAAAATCATGCGGCTCCTACGCGGTGCTACGTGCATTGAGGCGAAAGCGCGAGTGCGATTCCAAGGGCTCTCGTTTTACTCGTGGTCCATGCGCCGCGAAACGCTCAACGGGGTTATCGTTGAGGACAGTCGCATCATCAACGGAACGGAAACGGTGGGCGAGTCGTTTGACCTCTCCGAGTTAGCCACCGCAAGCGGCACCATGGGGTTCTCTCTAGTTGGCCGCCGCAGAATAACGCGAAACATCACGTCATGGAACGGCACAGAAATGGATTTTCTTGACGGGGACTTTAGGGGCTTCCCCGCGTCCATCGTAGGCGGAAGCGTTCAGAGCGATGAATGGAGCATTGTGGACGTCACCAACGTCGTGCAGAGCATGATCGACGACAAAGACAGTACATTCCTCGACTACTACCTGTGGCCCTCTCGCGCTGGCGTTACTACTGAGAGCGACGCGAGCGACCTGTCTGGCTATCTGGAGGGGCTGATCCCCACCGGCAGCAGCTCTATTGCCTATGAGGGCGAGGACGATGACATCAGAATCATCAACGAGGTGTCCGGCTCCTACGCGGAGTGGGACAGCCTCGATATTCAAAAAGTTTACGCCCGGTTCGACATCCCCGGCACTCGCCTAAACGAAATGTGGCTGCCGTTGTTTCTTCCTCCGCAGGCACCGGCTGAGGAATAGTGTTGACACGGGGGAGGAAATCCGGCTCCCATTTACTCGAAGCAAAGAGTTCTGCTTTGTTCTCTTTGGTTTGCTACTAATGTCTTACCAGGTTGCCCCCCGGTTGTGTTGCCCGCACCTCCGGGGGTTTTTGTTTTTATCTTCATGCGACACCCCGCTGGCTGGTGTTCTGGCAACGATTAGATTCTAGCCATTGCTCTACGTCTGCGGATTTGTAGCGGACAGCGCGACCAACTTTGAAAAACTGCGGTCCCGTGCCTCGCCACCGCCAAGCCTGTGCGGTCTTCCGTGAAATGCTGAGACGCCCGCACAGGGACTTCTCGTCTAAATACTGTTCCATCTGTTGTGCCATGATGAAGGCTCCTTACTTGAATTAATAGGAGCTTTACACCGCACTGCTGCGCATACAAGTAAACGGAAAGAAAAGTTTTTCTAATCTTCGTTTACGCGAGAAATAACCCATGCGCGAACGGCTTCAAGAGTACCGGCGGTCAAGTTACCGATTATTTTTCTTTTTTCTTTTTTCGGTAACGGCACCGGAGTAAGACCCCTGATATTTATTTGAAAAATGATTACGTTTTTCATTGACGCAGGGATGCGCTGTGGTAGGCTCCTCTCAGGTCGGACGGAATGAGAGCCGACAAACTACCAAGTGGAGAAATAAGATGCTTACAACTTTCGACCAACTAACAGAAGAGCAAGTAGAGCGTTTTGAATCAGCATTTTACAGTCAGCATGATGAAGACACTGAGGTTGTTCTTGAAAAAGGTAATCTCTCTGAAATCGTTTCAACCTTGAAATCCAACCTCGCCAGCTACTTAGTCTTCACCGATGAAGAGCTTGTTGTTGAGCTTGAAAAGTGTCAGCGCCAAAAAGGCGACGTCCGCTTTCGGATAGTTGCCGTTCAGATTGATGGAGAAACCGTTGCCATCATTGAGCACTAATCGCCTCGCCCGAGGCCGCCGGTGAATGCGGCCACACTTACTCACGGAGAAATCAAATGACCTACAACATCGAAGACGCAACGTTCCAAGACTACCGCGAAGGAAACGACCGAGACCTTGCCGGTCATGCCTACGTTAAATTCAACGACATCGGCATGAGCGCGGAAGAATTCTACATCTCCACCATCGCCAACGAGAACGGCAACAACACTCAGTACCTCGGCAAGTGTGGCAGTATTGAGGAGCTTGAAAAACTAGCTGATGGCTGGGCGAATGACTAAGTCCCCCAATCTAGGCGGAAAGCGCGAGGGGTCCGGGCGAAAAAAACTCGACAACGTGGTTTATTCCGCCCGCCTCCCCCGCCCGCTCGTTGAATCGCTGAGGCAGATCGAGAAGGGAGAGATCCGAAAAACTCTTCAGAAGCTCGTTGAAGACAAACAATCCTAACCAATCCAAAGGACAAAGCAAATGAGCAACACAGGAGTGACAGTAGAAATGGCAGCGGACTGGGCAAGTTTCGCAATGGCCTCGCTTGCAAAACCGGGCGACATGAAGGCGTTCGAATCCTTCCCCCTTTGCAAGAATAGATATTTTTATCGTATTTAGCCATTGACACCATGCACATATATGTACACCTGATGCTGACATCAGACGCGACGGAGCGATAACATTGAGTGCAGAATTAGTCACCCCACTGAGTAACAGAATCGCAAAACTCAACGTACCGGTGGCGACTCTCTCACGGAATTCAGGAGTCGCACGGACGGCGATTGTCTCAATACGAGACGGACGAACAAAAAACCCAGGCGTCCTTACGGTGGACGCGATCAACCGAGCACTTGACAAGTGGGAACGCGAGCAAGCGCAAAAGGATTCGGCACAATGATGAGAGCCAAGCAACGCACTGACAATATCAGACAGGCACCAAAGGGTCGCCGTCCCTGGTTTATCAGGCCAGAGCAAAAACGAATTCGCGAAGTTACAGCCGACGGGTTCACCGTCCGGCAAGGAAGCATCGGCTTTAAGGCGGTCCTGGACGTTGGAGTACTGGGTGACCGCGTACCGGAATTGCCAGGACGGGTTCGAATCTGCCGAGATCGCAGATTCCCCGACCATGAAGTGGCTGAGGAACGAGCGCCAAGCTTTGGACTACATTGCAAGGTTTTTGTCCGGCTAAGTCTTCTGAGGCGAAAGGTAACGACGCAACGGTCTAGCGTCAGAGCAGGTGTGCCTCAGTCGTATCAAAGACACCTGCTCAATGCTTAGGGGCGGTCCGGTGCCGCCTAGTAGACCGACACCGGCAAAGTAGGCCCATTACGACAGAAAGGGGGACTCGACCAATGCCCTGATTTGGTAGTAGATACCTCGAAATCCAAAACAGATGGCCCGTGGTAGGCCACGACGGTTCCGGTGACGTCGGCAAAAACCCCACCGGAAATTTACCACCTGCGCATACTTAGCGTCATTCGCAATGCGTAGATTCAGGGGGCAGGTGGATAGGGAAACACCTCTGAGTCCCTTCTTTTGCCAACCCACTCGCGGTGGTTAATTGCGGAAGCGAGGCAGCAGGCGTTTGAGGTCTGACGGTAGGCGGTTGCCTGTATAGACAGCCGCTTATCGTGAGGTTTCACAAAATCTTTTGAGGTGCATCATGGTTAAACTTCTTCCGATTGACGACAGGTATTTAGCGCCTCCTGAGGCTGCGCATTATCTGGGAATCTCTACCAAGACGCTGAGGCGCTGGAAGGAAGAGGGGCGATTGCCCTTCACCAACCTTGGCGAAAACACAGTCCGCTACCGTCTCAGCGATCTGATCAACTACATGGAACTACGAAGCCAACGTCGTATTGAAACGCGCTAGGCATATAGACAAAGGGGACTTGTCATGCTGGAAATCATTTTACCCATCTGCCAGTTGATGGTGCTGGTCAATCTGGCACTAATCGCAATCACGCTACTCGATGCTGCATTTGATCGCAACGAGCGCACTGCCTCCCCGCGCATGAATCTGCGGGCCGAAATCAGGGATTAAACCTGTCTGTATAGACGGGCAACCAATATAGGAGAAAGCACATTATGACATGGTACGCAGAAGGACACACACTCAAGACTACGGACGATGCGACAGTCGCCATCCACCACCCCAGCAAGGAAGCCGCCTTTATGGTGGCCGACACCCTGAACGAATACAAAATCGCAGCCGAGAGTGACGTCGCTGGCGGCTGGCGAGCTGGCCAGACTGCTTACTACATGGACAGCGACGGATTGCCGGCCTCTGACGTCGTCAAGGTTGTGATGCTCAATGTCTCCCTGTACTTCGACGCCACTCCGTCCTCGCCTATAGGCTCTCACGTCATGGCTCACAAGTGCTGTCGCACCGAGGCCGCGCTGTATAGACGCGAGATCGACCGCGCCGAAGCCCGTCTTGATATTTTTCGCAAGGCCCTGGCGACCATCATTGAAGAGGACAATGGCGATGAAACATCAACGAGCACAGAGTGAAATCTTCGACGATTACGAAAGCCGTCACCCTGGTGATATGCGCAACGTCTGGGGTCGGAGTTACGACAACGCTAAGCAGGCGGGAGCGCGGAAGCCTGCCGACAATGCCGACTCGGCCATCTCGAAATACTTGAAAGCGAAGGGCGTTCCTTCCACAGTTTACGGCTTCCAAAAATGGAGGCGTCACCGCACGGAATACGTTCAGCGTGAGTCCCAAGAACCAACGAAACCAGAGAGCCTTCGCGAGATTGCGATGCTGCTGAATATATACAGCGAGAGCCGCGAACTGACGTATGTGGCGCGGGCGAAGCTGTTCTCTTACATCGGGATGTTGTACGATTACCAGCCGACGCAGATCGCCGAACACCTCGGTTGTAAAATCGCGGAGGTGGTATCAGCAGCGCGTGATACCCAGGGGATGCAGGCGTCGGAGGTCGTTCGCGAGGTCAACGCGCTTTGTGGGAAATACATCACGCTGGCGTCTGTTTGAACAAGAAGAAAGCCCCCGGTAGTCGGGCAAGACAGGCCGGGGGCTAACCAATAAAGAACAAAGCGGGGCGAGGTTCCCGCGACAATCGAATCCACGTCAAGGAGATTTACTGTGGGAATGAAACGAAGACGGTTCCAACGAGAGAAGCGGACCGCCGCTGCGACTCACGTTATCAAGTGCGGGGTGAAGGGGGAGAAGTTCCCCAGGAGGCTGAACGGCTTCCTCATTTGCCGCAACACGCTGGACAAAGACAGCAAGAAGCAAATTGATTTCGCGACCATGGAAGCCCTCGGGTTTTCCCGTCAGGATGTCGAGAAGGGGATCGACTTGGGACCGAAGGCCGAGCCGGGCAAGTTTCTGCCGAGCGCGTTGCATTTCATCCTTCCGTCGAACGTTTCCCGTGATGAGTCGGGCGACTGGGATTTCAGGGGCGTCTATAACGAAACCCTCTTCTCCATGTTCGAAAAAGGCGGCGACGGCAAATACATCC
>Ga0307983_1000998_pt1 | contig 13080 bp, 8 predicted proteins | sample OrgLakmetagen991_FD_201845 | JGI IMG/M metagenome (GOLD analysis project Ga0307983, IMG submission 201845) | Saline water microbial communities from Organic Lake, Antarctica - #991 | ecosystem: Environmental > Aquatic > Non-marine Saline and Alkaline > Saline | place: Antarctica: Organic Lake... | reverse complement strand
AAATATGAAATATAAATCTAGAATTATTAAAACATCTAGATTAAAAATAAAAATATTAAAATGTAAATATGAAATATAAATCTAGAATTATTAAAACATCTAGATTAAAAATAAAAATATTAAAATGTAAATATAAATCTAGAATTATTAAAACATCTAGAATAAAAATATGAAATATAAATCTAGAATTATTAAAACATCTAGATTAAAAATAAAAATATTAAAACATAAATCTAGAATTATTAAAACATCTAGAATAAAAATATGAAATATAAATCTAGAATTATTAAAACATCTAGATTAAAAATAAAAATATTAAAATGTAAATATGAAATATAAATCTAGAATTATTAAAACATCTAGATTAAAAATAAAAATATTAAAATGTAAATATGAAATATAAATCTAGAATTATTAAAACATCTAGAATAAAAATATGAAATATAAATCTAGAATTATTAAAACATCTAGATTAAAAATAAAAATATTAAAATGTAAATATGAAATATAGATATAGAATTATTAAAACATCTAGAATAAAAATAAAAATATGAAAACATAAATCTAGAATTATTAAAACATCTAGAATAAAAATATGAAATATAAATCTAGAATTATTTAAACATCTAGATTAAAAATAAAAATATTAAAATGTAAATATGAAATATAAATCTAGAATTATTTAAACATCTAGATTAAAACAAAATTAAATATACCAATATGATTTATCAGGAGTTAATAATTTTTCTAATACATCATAATCTAGATATGGTAAATATTTATATTCTATATAAAAATTATTATTTTTTGTACTACAATTACAACATTCACAACAATTTTTAAAATTATTATGCTCTTCTAAATTATTATTTTTTTCTAGATTATCATTTTCTTCTAAATTATACTTTTCTAAATTATCAATTCTATTTGTATAATTAATATAATTTAAATATAATTCAATTCTTTTATAAATTAAATTTCTAGTTAATTGATTAGAAATACCTAATTTAACATAACAATTTTGATAGCATAGAAAAGCTATACATTTTTTTATATAATTATTAATTTTTACATTTATAAATAAACTTCCTAATTTTACATTAAAATAATTATTCACATTTTCTTTTTTTACTAATTTATTTATTAATTTATTTTTTAATAATTTAGTATTTTCAAAATTATTAAATTCATCAAACACTAATATAATATTTATAATATTAGGATCATTTGTTAAATTAATATTTAATTTTTTTAATTTTTTTAATATAATAACACTAATTTTTTCAATTGATAATTTTTTATACAAAAATACCTTTATTACATTATATATTTTTTTAGTAACAGATTTTTTTATAGTATTTTGAACTTTTAATACATTATTTAAACCTGGTAAAAATATATCAAATATATTTATTGGAGTATTTAATTTACATGATATATTTGCATTTGTTTTTGGCTTATTTTCGCATTCATAACCGTCTTCATCATTTATACCATCTTCATCATCTATATTCATCCCATTCATCCCATTCATAAACCCATTCATAAACCCATTCATTCCATTCATATTTATTTTTATATTTCCATTATTGTTTCCATTAGTGTTTCCGTTAGTGTTTCCGTTAGTGTTTCTGTTATTGTTTGTGTTAGTGTTTGTGTTATTGTTTGTGTTAGTGTTTGTGTTATTGTTTGTGTTAGTGTTTCCGTTAGTGTTACTGTTTCCATTAGTGTTAGTGTTAGTGTTAGTGTTAGTGTTTCCATTTTTGTTATTATTAGTGTTTTTATTAATATTATTTATACTTCTACTGATAATATCATTAATTATTTTATTTTGTAGTATATCTATTTTATTGCTTTTATTATTTAAATTTGAATTATTTTTATTTATTTCATTTGGATATAATTCTTCTATAATTGAAATTAAAGTTTTATTTATATTGTAATCAAATGTGCTATTTGTATTTAATACACATAACCAATTTGTTATTTTATTATTATTATCTGAAATAATCGCTTTAAATGTGTCGTTTAAATTTTCTTTAATTTTTGTATTTCTTTTATTATTAATATAATTATTAACAAAAGATTTATAATTATTATCTATATTTTCTATAAATTTTAAACATATATTTGGATAAATATATTCTTTATCATTTATTATATAACCCTTATTATCTAATAAAAATATATCACTAAAATTATAATTTACATCTATATATATATTTAAATTATCCAAAGTTAAAGAACGTAATGTAATTTCATTTAAATACATATTATTTAAATTATATATATCTTTTATATCTGTTAAATTATTTATATCTTTAGTATCTTTAGTATCTTTAGTATCTTTATTATTTTTTATATCTGTTAAATTATTAGTATCTTTAGTATCTTTATTATCTTTATTATCTTTAGTATTTTTTATATCTGTTAAATTATTAGTATCTTTAGTATCTTTAGTATCTTTATTATCTTTATTATCTTTATTATCTTTAGTATTTTTTATATCTGTTAAATTATTAGTATCTTTAGTATCTTTATTATCTTTATTATCTTTATTATCTTTATTATCTTTAGTATCTTTAGTATCTTTAGTATCTTTAGTATCTTTTATATCTGTTAAATTATTTTTATTATTGATATTATTGGTATCAGTTAAATTATTTGTATAATTTGAATAATTTAAATATAAATTAAAAAATTTATCTAAAACATTATATGTAATAAATTTAGAGCGTTTAGATAAACAGGTTTTAATATTATTAAAATTAGTATTTTCTATACCTAGAAAAAAAGCATTTTTAGAAATATCATTATTTATATATAACGTTTTTGATTTTAAATAATAATTTATAAAATTATATAATCCATCTTTATATGATTGATAATAACCATATTCTAAATTTATAATATAATTACCACAATTACCCATTTGATAAATAATATTAATTATAGAAATTAAATATTCTACTTTATTTTTTAAATTTTTAACAAAATATTCATTATTTATTACATTATTTATTACATTATTTTTTGATGTTTTTATATTTTTATATTCTTCTTCTATATCTTTTTCTATTTCTTCTTCTATATCTTCTTCTATATCTTTTTCTATTTCTTCTTCTATATCTTCTTCTATATTTTCTTCTATATTTAACATTGTGTTTTGTTTATTATTTGATGTATTTACTTTATTTTTATTTTTATTTTTAGTTTTTGTTGTGTTTTTTGTTGTGTTTTTTGTTGTGTTTTTTGTAGTATATTTAAACATTTTTAATAAAATATTAGACATATCATAATAAAATATAGGCATTAATCCATAAAAACAAATTATCATCATTTTTATAATTTTTAAACATTTATTATCTTTAATATTATTAATTATACTTTTTATAAATTTATTTTTTTCTTTATTAGAATTATGATGTAAATCAGTAAAATTATCATTTATATTTTTAAACTGTAAAAAATGTATTAACATTTCTTCATCTAGAATATCATTTAAATTTATAATTATATAACCTGAAATAATTTTTAAATTATTCATTCCATTAAAATTAAAATAACAACAACCACCTGGAATATTTTTACTAAATATTAAATCTAAAGGTATATAATCATTTTTATAATCATTATAACTATAATTATCATTATATAAACTATAATATTTATTTTTATTATAATTTTTTATATCATTAAATAACATATTAGTTGATATCATATTATTATTATTAGATATCATATTATTATTAAATAAATTTTTAATAGTTGTAATATTATTTATATTATTTAGATTATTTGTGTTAATTGGATTATTTGTGTTAATTGGATTATTTGTGTTAATTGGATTATTTGTGTTAATTAGATTATTTGTGTTAATTGGATTATTTGTGTTAATTGGATTATTTGTATTATTTAGATTAATTTCACTTAAATTTAGTAACATTTTTTTTTTATGTTATGTATTATTATTATATAACATAAATTAGTAAATTTTAAATTTATAAATTATAAATTATAAATTATAAATTATAAATTATAAATTTATAAATTATTTTACTATTAATAAAAAAAAATATATAATTTATATAAATAAATAATAAAAATATAAATAATATTAAATACTTAAATATATAAAAATAAAAATGGAAATTCAAAATTTAGGTAATTATGCTAGTGTTTTAGGATTAAATGAAACGCCTAAAAGATTTACTTATAGACGTGGATATGGTAATGTTGTAAGTACAACTACTGTAAATGGTAATATAAATTCTAAATCTACACAATATAATAGATTACAACCTGCTAGTGGAAAATTTGGTAATCATAATCCACAAACTGTAGACCCATATTTTAATATGTTAAATCCACAAACTAATTTAGCATGGGATAATACTCAACCTATACCTGAAACATCATATCAAAATACTTTTTTATCAAAAGTTGAATCAAAAGATTCAACATTATCAAATTAATATATTATTATTTTTATTTAAGTTTTAGGTTGGTTTTTGTTTTATGTTTTTATGTTTATAGGTTTTTGTCTTTAAAAGTATTAATTTGGTTGTAATCATGGTGGATTTGGTTGGTTATAAGGTATATAGTTTATATGAAAGTAATATAATTTATATGAAAATATATATAACTTATATGAAAATATATATAACTTATATGAAAGGTATATAACTTATATGAAAGGTATATAACTTATATGAAAGGTATATAACTTATATGAAAATATATATAACTTATATGAAAGGTATATAGTTTATATGAAAATGTATAAAAATAATAAAATAACAAAAATAAAATAATAAAAATAAAATAATAAAAATATAATTATAAACTAAAAAAGTAATATATGACAACAAAAAAAATAAATTCTAGTTTTATAAATATAGATTTAGTTTTATTACCGAATCAGTTGTTTGATATAAATATTATTATATTAAAAATAAATAATATATTAGATATTAAACAAAAATATAATTTAAATATTTATCTTCTAGAACATCCTATATTTTATGGATTTAGAAAAAGAATTAAAAATATGAAATTTAATAAATTAAAATTAGTATATCATCATAGCACATGTTTATATTATATTAATGAATTAAAAAAACATAAATTAAATTTTACACATATAGAATTTATACCATATCATAAAAATAATAATAATTCATTACTTAATTTACTTAATAAATTACACAATAAATTAAATAATAATACAACACAACAAAATAATACAAAAAAATCTACATTTTATAAAAATAATACTAATACTAATGAAACTAATGAAACTAATGAAACTAATGAAACTAATGAAACTAATGAAACTAATGAAACTAATGAAACTAATGAAACTAATGAAACTAATGAAACTAATGAAACTAAAACTAAAACTAAAACTAATAAAAATATTAAAACTAATAAAACTAAAACTAATAAAAATATTAAAACTAATAAAACTAGTAAAACTAGTAAAAATATAACTATAAATAAATCTACTAAAGTAAAAAAAAATAGTATTGAAGTTAAATTTGTAAATTATTTAATATATATAGATCCTGTTGATCATGAATTATATGAAGAAATAAAAACTTTTGAATCTAAAATTAAAAATAAATTAAATGTACTAAAATTAGATAATTTATTATTTATAAATTCTAATCTAGATTTGGAAGAATATCATAATAAATATAATAAAACAAAATCTTTTTTTCATGCTGGATTTTATACATGGCAAAAGAAAAAATTAAATTTATTAACTAATACTAAGTCGTATGACACTGTAAATCGTAATAGAATAGATAGTAAAATAATAATACCTAATTTACCTAATTCTAGTAATAATTCATCTAATTATGCTAAATATATTAAAGAATCTATAAATTATATTAATAAATATTTTCCAAATAATTATGGTTCTTGTAATGTAATATCAGATTTAGTATTTCCTATATCTAGAGATAAAACACTAGATTGGTTAAATAATTTTTGTAAAAGTAAATTACATAATTTTGGAAAATATCAAGATGCAATTGATAATAAACCTACTAATTATTTATTTCATAGTTGTATTTCTCCTATGCTTAATATTGGATTAATTACACCTTTAGAAGTTATAAATATTACTACTAATTATTATAATAAAAATAAAAGTAAAATAGGTATTGAAAACTATGAAGGATTTATAAGACAAGTAATAGGTTGGAGAGAATATCAAAGATACTGTTATTTATATGCCTATAATGACATTATAAGTAAAAATTATTTTAATAATAAATTAAAATTATCTAATAAATGGTATACAGGAGATACAGGTATATTACCAGTTGACGACGCTATTAAAATGGGTTTTAAGGATGGTTATTTACATCATATTTTAAGATTAATGGTAATTATAAATTTTATGAATTTATATGGAATACATCCTGATGAAGCATATAAATGGTTTATGGAGGTAAGTATTGATAGTTATGATTGGGTGATGATTCAAAATGTGTATAGTATGGGTATGTGGTGTGATGGTGGATTAACTATGAGAAAACCATATATATCAGGCGATGGTTATATAATGAAAATGAGTAATTATAAAAAAGAAAAAGATTTAATTAATAATGATAAAATTGTTAAATATGGATGGAATACAATATGGTATTCTTTTTTTTATAATTTTATTAATAAAAATAGGGATAAAATTAAAAAAACTTATTATGCAGGAATTATTAAACATTATGATAATAAAACTATGAGTGAGAAAAATAAAATTCAAAATATTGTTAAACAAAATTATTCTATTAAATAAATAATTATAGTCTAATGTAAAATATAATAATGAAATTAATATTATAATTAAAAAAAAAGAAGAAAAATTAATTAATATATTATAATTTTTAAAATTGTTTTTTAGTAATATTATTATTAATTATTAGTTATTTATATTTTTAAAATTTATATTTAAATTAAATAATAAATTATTTAAAATGAATTCACAATTTTTAAATAATTATGATGATAAGTTAGATTATAATATTTCTAAACATAAAGATAATAAAATTATTAATACATTAATTTATAATATTGAATCTTATTTTAATAATAAATTAAATAAATATGTAGATGAAAAAATTTTAAAGGAAAAAATGCTAGAAATTTTTAATACAATAGGTTCAGGTAATGTAAATAGATGTGTAGAATGTGGTATTGATATGGGTAATTGTAATGGAAGACAATTATGTGGTAAACTAACTTGTCATCAATATTAATTTAATTATTGTTTATTAAATTTTTTTTTAAATCTATAATATGTATAAATCATCTAGAGTATGTACAAATCATCTAGAGTATGTACAAATCATCTAGAGTATGTACAAATCATCTAGAGTATGTACAAATCATCTAGAGATATTTTTTTAATTTTTAAATAGTTAATTTATAATTTTTAAATGGTTAATTTATAATTTTTACGTACTTTATATGTTTTAAATTGTTTTCTAAGTTTTCTAAATTTTCTTTTGCGTTTAGTTTTATTAAAACCACCTACTACACTATTTAAACCTAATTCTGTATTTAATTTTTTTATAAAAGGTGTAATATTATATTTTTCTTTTTGCATTGAATCAAATAATAATACTTTATCTTTATAATTATTAGAATAAACTAAATAATTTAATTTACTACAATGTTTAGTATTACCTTCATCATTATTATATACACAATTATTAATAAAATCAATTAAATTATCATTAATTAGTTTTACTGTTTTTGATAAAAATAATTTTGAAGTATCTGGAAATCTAGGTGCTATATTATCATTTTTTAAAAATTTATTAAATGATTCTACACATCTAATTTTATTTCTAATAACTAAATTTTCTAATGAAACTAATGAATATATAAATGTAATATTATATATGGTATGTGTATCTGTTTTATCCATTGCTAATTTAATTAACCATTCTGGATAACTAGTTCCCGTAGATTCAAATAAAATATTTTCTCCATTTTGAATTGCTTTATAAAGATTATTATCATTTTTACTATCACAATTTAATTTAGTTTTTTTTTCACTAGTTAATATTTTACCAGTATTACAATCTACACTTTTTCTAGCAGTAAAATAAGCATCACTAAATAATTTTAATAGTGTAGAATCATTATCATTTATTTGTTTTTGTAAAGTATCACATAATATTTTTGGATTATTTGTTTTACATATTCTTTTTATAATATCTTTAATTTTTTTTTTATAATATGGATTAATTTCAACCAAATCATCTATTAATATATGTTTAAAATCTGATGTTGTTAAATTTAAATTTCTTTCTTTTATAAATTGATCTAATAACGATGATTTACCAGAACCTGTAGCACCTAACGTTACTACTAATAAAGGTTTCTCATTTGTGGGTGGCTCATTTATAGTGTTATAAATATTATTAACTGGTGGATTTGGTTGGTTATAAAGTGCCTCATTTGTGATTTGTGGTGGATTTGGTTGGTTATAAGGTTCCTCATTTGTGATTTGTGGTGGCTCATTTACAAGGGAATAATCAGCTTGGAAATAATCATATTTATTTTGATTTAGTGGTGGATTTGGTTGGTTATAAATATCATTTATGGGTGATGATGTTGGTACACTATAAGATGATTCACTATGCACTACTGGTGGTAGTGCATTTGCGTGTCTTTGTGATGTTTTTAGTGGTATTGGTGGTGGTAGTGGATTTGTGTGTCTTTGTGATGTTTTTAGTGGTATTGGTGGTGGTAGTGGATTTGTGTGTCTTTGTGATGATGTATTTAGTGGTAGTCCATCTTCAGGGAGTACACCACCTGTTTTTACATTTAACCTTTTATGTGATTTATATTTACGCTTACGTTTTAATGATGATTTTTTAGATTGTTTTATACCTATTTTTTTTATCATTTTGTTTGATAAATTAGAAGATTTATGTTTTTTAGATTTATTTTTTGGATTACGTTTTTTTAACAATTTAGAATTCATGATTATATTTATTATTAAACAATATTTAAAAATAAATAAATTTAATTAAAATTAAAAATAAATATAAATAAAAAATATTAAAAATAAAAATTAATAAAAAACATAAATCTTCTAATTTATCAAACAAAATGATAAAATTAAAAATAAAAATTAATTAAAAATATTAAAATTAAAAATAAAAATTAAAAAAATAAATAAAATAATAAATAAAAAATATTAAAATAAAAATTAATTAAAAAAATAAATAAAATAATAAATAAAAAATATTAAAATAAAAATTAATTAAAAAAATAAATAAAATACTAAATAAAATACTAAATTAAAAATTTAATTTTTTAATTGGATTTAAACCACGTTTATATCTAAGATGATTAATATAATATCCATCTGGTGCCGAATAAATATTTTGTGTTTTATTATTAATTTTACTTTTTTTTGGAGCAAAAGGTGGAGAATCTAGATTAATATAAATTTGTGATTCTTTTTTTGTTGGAGTTTCCATAATTAAAAATTTAAATCTATAAGTTGAATATTTTATTAATATTTGAAAAATAAAAACAATTTTATATATTATTTTTTTATTATTAATTTTTTATTATTTTAATAATCTAGTAATTAATTTATTTTATTTTTATTATTTTAATCTAGTAATTAATTTATTTTATTTTTATTATTTTAATCTAGTAATTAATTTATTTTATTTTTTTTATTTTAATCTAGTAATTTATTTTAATTTTAAAATAATAAAAATATTAAATTTAAATATTTATACAAAAAAATCTTGTTTAAATTGTTTAAATTTTATTTTTTAATAAAATTTAAGTTTAATATTTTTATTCTATTTCTTAATTTATAACCTTTATCATCATTATATTTAATAGTAAAATATTTAAATATATATATAATAACAATTGATAATAATAGTAATAGTAATAATAGTTTTAGAATTAACTTTATTAATTTAGTTTTAGAATTAACTTTATTAATTTAGTTTTAGAATTAATTTTATTAATTTAGTTTTAGAATATAATATATTTACAAAATCGATTTTATGATATTAATTTAATATAGTATATAAGTACAATTTAATGATTACTTATTTAAAATTAAAATCTATTTTAGAAGAATTTGTTAAATCAAAAACACTTTATTTAAATTTATTAAAACAATGTTCACAAATTGATTATCTTTATAAAAATAACATAGATGATAAAAAATTTATAGATAAAGAACTAAAAACCGAAAGTTTTAAAAATAAATATTATAAAACATATATTAACAACCTAGAAATATTTATTTTAGAATATATACAAAATAATTATGATAGTAAAGATAACTATGATACTATTTTAAAATTATTTGAAATCAATGATAATAATAAAAATAAAATTTTAAATTTAGAATCTTTAATTAACTGTAAATCTTTACATAAAAGAGTTAAACAAATTTTAAAGGATTATGGAAAAAATTTTAAAATTAAAGAATTACAACCACTTGAAATAAATATTAATAAATGTAAAACAATTATTAAATTATTCAATGAAAATAATAATGAAAATAATAATGAAAATAATGAAAATAATGAAAATAATGAAAATAATGAAAATAATGAAACAAATAAAATAAATAAACTAAATATGGTTAATAAAAATTTTGAGAATTCAAGTGAATTAAAAGAAAATTTAGATACAACACGAATAGAAGCTATACCTAAAAATTTAGCTGAAAAAGGAGATAGACCAACAGATGATAATCCAATAGGTCAAAAAATTTATGATTTACAATTATTACATGGATTTGGTGTTAAAACTGCTGAGAAATTTGTTAAAGATAAGAAAATAACATTACAAAATTTATTAAATGAATGGTTAAAATTTATAAATAGTGAAAATAATGACGATACATTAATGATATCTAGATTACCAGATAATCCATTTAATAAAAATTTATCATTAAATCATGGTAGACAAATGAGTGGAAGGTTTAAATATTTACAGGAAAGAATGATTTCAGAAGATTGTTTATCTTTAGTGGAATGTAATCATGAGCAATTAATAGGAATTAAATATTTTTATGATATGTGTGAAAAAATACCACGTGATGAAATTATTAAAATGGAAAAATTTATTAAAATTATAACTAAACATATTAATCCTGATTTTATAATTAGTTGTTGTGGTTCATATAGACGTGGAAGAGATAGAAGTGGTGATATGGATTGTTTATTAACACATCCTAATTTAAAAACACAAAATGATATAGATTTATATCAAGAAATAAACGGAAATATATTATCCGTAATAGTAGAAGGATTAACATTAAAAGGTTTTTTAACAGATCATTTAACAGAAGGTGGAAGAACTAAATACATGGGATTATGTAAATTACCTAATAGACCTGAATATAAATTATATAGAAGAATTGATATTAGATTTGTTCCCTATAATTCTTATGGAACTGCATTACTTTATTTTACAGGAAGTAAAACGTTTAATACTGAAATGAGAAATGTAGCTTTAAAATTAGGTTATACACTTAGTGAATATGGTTTATATAGTTATAATTATTGTAAAGAAAAAAAGAAAAAGGTAAAAGGTAAACAGATACCTACACAATTAGAAGAAGATGTATTTAAAGTTTTAAAAATGAAATATAAAACTCCTAAAGAAAGGGATATTTAGATATGAACACAATTACAACCAGGTAAAATTAAATCTAATAAAACCATAATTGCTAATAATTCAATTACAGTATTAATTGGTTTAAATATTGTAATATATTTACATGCTACTTTATTCCATAAAAATTTACCGAAAATTAAAACTAATACTAGTAATAAAAACACTAATAGTAAAGTAATTACAGCTACAGTTAATTTATTTCTATTAACATCAGTAAATGTATCTTGACTAGTTTTAAATGACTCATTTGCTATTATAGCACATGATGTAAAAGCTTCTTTTAACATTTTATATTTATATTTATATTTATATTTATATTTATATTTATATTTATTTTATATTTATATTTATTTTATATTTATATTTATTAATTTTTATAATTTATTAATTTTTATAATTTATTAATTTTTATAATTTATTAATTTTTATAATTTATTTATTTTGTTATCTAGATGTGTTAATAATTCTAGATTGAAATTTTTATTTATTTTTATTATTTTGTTATCTAGATGTGTTAATAATTCTAGATTGAATTTTTATTTTTATTTTTATTTTTGTTATCTAGATGTGTTAATAATTCTAGATTGAATTTTTATTTTTATTTTTATTTTTGTTATCTAGATGTGTTAATAATTCTAGATTGAATTTTTATTTTTATTTTTATTTTTGTTATCTAGATGTTTTAATAATTCTAGATTGAAATTTTTATTTTGTTATCTAGATGTTTTAATAATTCTAGATTGAATTTTTATAATTTATGTATTTTTATTTTTATTTTTATTTTTATTTTTGTTATCTAGATGTGTTAATAATTCTAGATTGAAATTTTTATTTTTTTTTTTATTTTGTTATCTAGATGTTTTAATAATTCTAGATTGAATTTTTATAATTTATGTATTTTTATTTTTATTTTTATTTTTATTTTTGTTATCTAGATGTGTTAATAATTCTAGATTGAATTTTTATAATTTATGTATTTTTATTTTTATTTTTATTTTTATTTTTATTATCTAGATGTGTTAATAATTCTAGATTGAATTTTTATAATTTATTTATTTATTTTGTTATCTAGATGTTTTAATAATTCTAGATTGAATTTTTATAATTTATGTATTTTTATTTTTATTTTTATTTTTATTTTTGTTATCTAGATGTGTTAATAATTCTAGATTGAAATTTTTATTTTTTTTTTATTTTGTTATCTAGATGTGTTAATAATTCTAGATTGAATTTTTATAATTTATTTATTTATTTTTATTTATTTATTTTGTTATCTAGATGTGTTAATAATTCTAGATTGAAATTTTTATTTTTTTTTTATTTTGTTATCTAGATGTGTTAATAATTCTAGATTGAATTTTTATAATTTATTTATTTATTTTTATTTATTTA